>Ga0307942_1000289_pt1 | contig 32883 bp, 33 predicted proteins | sample OrgLakmetagen175_FD_201846 | JGI IMG/M metagenome (GOLD analysis project Ga0307942, IMG submission 201846) | Saline water microbial communities from Organic Lake, Antarctica - #175 | ecosystem: Environmental > Aquatic > Non-marine Saline and Alkaline > Saline | place: Antarctica: Organic Lake... | reverse complement strand
CACACACACGGCAACAGCAACAGCAACAGCAACAGCAACAGCAACAGCAACAGCAACAGCAACAGCAACAGCAGCAACAACAAAACCAGCAACAACAAAACCAGCAGCAACGTCAACATCAGCAGCAACAGCCCCAGGAGCACCAATACCACTAACACAAAGGCTGGCCGCAAGCCCATACACACAACATCGCAAGCCTACTGGAGTGCCTTCATCACGCCTGGACAGCTAGCCTGGACAGCAACCTCGCCCAGCCCCCCCAGTCCCAACGTCCCACAGCACAGCCATTGAGCATACCATACAAAGTAGCTGCCCCACGCACACCTCCCCTCGGCAGCAGCTCCATCAAGACCAGCAACACCAACACTGTAAGGAAACAGGTGTTTAAATGAATCAGCCGGGGCTTGAGCCCGTGCCTGCAACTATTATGTTAATAATAGCCCAGGACTACCTCAATATCAAATACAGTCTGGAAAGTCTGTTGTACCTGTTAGGTGATCTAAGGAAAAGGAGAGGTTCTGTTACAAACACGGCGCAATACAGCCAATGCCAGGTCCACTCAGCTGTCTAGTGTTCTGCATCACCTGTTTGGTTTGTGGCACAGAGTAATGCAGATACTTATCTCCCTCTGAGGTGCTTGTTAGAATGAGGTGGCGAGATTGGATTGTTTGTGGGTATGTGGACGATGGCAGCAGCCTAGTTATGGGCGTGGATGCTCTACGGCAATCAAGAGGCACTTCTTAACCTGCTCATTCTTCTGCTTCGGCAGTTAGAGGCTTCTTGTTGCTTCATTCCAACAGCGCTAGCAGGTTTGCGCTTCTGGGCATGGAGGCAGTGTGTGATGTCTAGGCGAAGGAGTGTGCGTGAGCAGCTTTGCTAGTAACCACATTTTGATTCCTCTGTGCAATACAGCAAATTTTTGGGTCACAAGGAGCCTCAGCTGGTACATGATCCTCACCAGACGCACCCTCCTTAGAAATATGTGTTTCCAGCAACCACCCCCCTGTTTTTTCAAGACGGGTTTTGCAACATCAACAACTTGCAACAGGTGCAGCATGCTAGATCTTATGGACAAGTGCGCAGAGCTCACAAACTTAACGCTAATAAGAGAGAGATACACTTCATAGAAGTAAAGTATTGTGAAGGCACTAGGCCTGGACACCAGCTGGAGGCCTGTAACAAACAGCTAAAAGCTAAAAAAGTTACACTTCACAGGTATCTGCCTAAGCCCCCCGGGGTCATGTGTGGGGCCCCTCCAGATCCCCACTTATTTTCTTTTTTCCTTTGGTAAGGGAGACTCACGGCACTTCTTCAGGCCAATGTATCTCCTTTTCCTTAATTGATGCAGGGAGTGATTTGCTGCCTGCGTAGTTATTCTTTTCTTCTCTTTTCTTTGCAGTTCATAAGAGCTAGGAATTTAGATTATGCACCAAGCAAACAAATGTTGTTACAGGCCTGGCCTGCCGCTTCACGCCCTGGCTGAAACACACAAAACAAAACCGTACCACATATCTCCTTACACTGTATTCCTATTCCCGAATATAAAACAATCAGTGTAAGCGGTCTCGGCACTGCCCCCTCAGAAAACACAATTAGTGGCAGTGATACAAGAAAGCACAGAAAAAAGATGAATGAAACTGTCGGCAGCCAGAACAGTAGTGAGTAAACAAAGTCTAAAGACTCAACATAACTCCATAACTTTTCATACAGCTTTCCAAAAGAAACGTGTGCTACATCAGTCAGACAAAATATTATAGATGTTACTGCAACAGGATAGGTTGTGTTCAAGACGTCAGTTTAGCATGGTTGATCATTGAGCGAAAGGGCAGATGTGCACGTGCAGACCCAAGCCAAAGTGTGGGGAGAAGAAAGTGACAAATTCGTGCTGGGCAGCGTTGATCTCTGCCTCCACCCGAGTTATGGGACACAGGACACCCATGGCCGTCCAGGGGAAAATGCAGCCTGGGCATCTACTTTGTGGGTTGTTGTCTGTGCACCTGAGTTGTCAGGAAGAGGAGGATTTTACGTGAACAAGGGGAGGAATACTTAGCGTGTGATGTACCCCTACCAAACCTTACATAAACAAGGGCATAGTAAGGGGAGGCAGGCGTGTTAAGCAGATGCAAGTACGGGGCAGCAGAGCAGGGTTGTGTTGCGCTGGGGAGCTGCGTTGCATGAGTATTAGTGTGCGTTGCATTTGGGTAGTGTGCGTTGCATTTGAGTGGTGTGCGTTGCATTTGAGTAGTGTGCGTTGCATTTGAGTAGTGTTGCGCTGGGGAGCTGCGTTGCAATTGAGTATTAGGTATTAGTGTGCGGTTGTGTGGCTCCTTCCCCTTCATCAATGTGGGGAGCAGCTCTCACTGCCCGAGCGGCTATGGCTTCTTTATTACCTTATCGTTTAGTACGTGAAGAGTGAAGACATGCGCAGGGACGTAATATGGGCATTTGTGTGGAACCAACACTTTATTGACGAGGTGCACGGCATTGAATTGCCAAAGCACACTCCGCATCCTCCTCACCCTCTCCTTGACAATCAGATACCAACGTTAACTGGACGCAAACCCCTTGGATGGTTCCACTTTGGGGTTCCATTCCGTGCGTGTGTGTATGTGTGTGTACGTGTTTTCTAAGGGCTTCTTTGCTTTGCTCTCAGGTCCAATGAGCTTGAAGAAAGGTATACACCGGCCTCAGTTGTCGATGTTGCATTCCCCCTAGCACAGAATCAAAGGGTACAACATGATTAAAGGAGTGGAAATGAAAAGGCTACGCCGGTAGTGTCAGCACATCCAGCGTGATCAAGGGGGAAAATACACACACACACACACATGATGCCAGCACCTAACAGCCCTTCCCTGCAAAATGTCCAATATGTTCGCAAAACCTGTTTATTTCTAAGGTTGGCCAAAGCCGTACGTATACACCGTATACAACCATATATTTGGTGAAATCCCTGCAACTAATACCGTATATACACTGTATATATATGGTTCTGGCCAACCCTACCTGTATTGTATCATCCTACCAGCACCGCTCCTTTGCAGTCGTGCATGCAGCTGAGCAAGTGGGTGTGGCCTACGCACAGCGCAGGCCCCCATGGCGTCCCAGCACTAGCCATAACACGTCCGTGAGTTCATATGATAATAGAGATATACAGACCCCAGACCCCACAAACACACCGTTTAAGGTACATAGACCCCCATGGTATCCCAGCGTGAGTCACAACACATCCATATAACCAAAACTCACCAGCACAGCCCCCTTGCAATTGCGCATAATGCTGAGCACGTGAACTGGTAGGGCGTGGCCGGTGAGTGCCACCCCCAGCACGTTGACACTGTTTTGATCAGCTGCCAAGGGCACTGTAGCGTCCATCATACCCTCCACCTGTGCGTGCGTGCGTGCGTGTATGTGTCTGTGTGTTTGTGTATGTGCGTGCGTATGCGCAGATGTGTGTGTTATGCGTTATGCATGTATGCACAAAGATATATGTCAAGCGCGCACACGTGTAGATGAGTGTGCGTAGGTACACGCAAGCACGCACATGTATGACAGCATGCACATGAATGATTGTGAGCGCACGTGTGAATGATTGTGAGCGCGCGCGTGAATGATTGTGAGCGCACGTGTGAATGATTGTGAGCGCACGTGTGAATGATTGTGAGCGCACGTGTGAATGATTGTGAGCGCACGTGTGAATGATTGTGAGCGCACGTGTGAATGATTGTGAGCGCACGTGTGAATGATTGTGAGCGCGCGCGTGTTCCCTCTGCCACATTGCGCCCTGATAATACACCCCAAACAAGCCAAGGCGCGCTTCAATGAGACAGAGCGCTTCGTTGAGACAGAGCCTCAACCTCACTGCGGTTTGAACATTATGCAGCGTCTTCTCTCAATGAGGCTAAGCCTGTTGACGTGCACTCCCAGCAGCAGGGGATGCTTGTGTGCAAACTAGCCCTCCTCTCTAACAGCTTCTATTAGCCGTGCTCACACGGTACCTACACACTTTGCGTACAGACAACCCCATCCTGACTCAAGTCTTGCCCAGGTTTGCCAGGCAGTTCCAAAACGTACGTTTCTAATCATAGCTTTTCTCACACCTTTTATTTATTTACCGATCTTTGGTGTCGTACGGTGAAAGAGCTGTTGTCAAGAAAGTCCAAATATGATTGTATGCTGTTCAATCTACAATTTGATCATATACGGCAGGCACCCTGAACCACAGTGGTACTCTCTTCTTAGATTCAAATAAAGAGCAGTTCCTGCTTGCTCACATACCTGCATAGACTTTTGCACTTCCAGGCTGTAGGTTGATGCGACCGACATAAACTGGCCCATGACGCGTCTCAAGTGATTGATCTTGCTCACAGGCAGGTCCGGAAGCATCGGCTGCAGCAGGACCAGCTGCAATGCATCACGTGGGTGGTGAGTGTGTGCATGCGTGTGTGTGAGTTTATCTGTTTGTGCGCGCGCTTGTGTGTGTGCATGTGTGTGTGTGTGCATGTGTGTGTGCACGTGTGTGTGCGTGTGTGTGTGTGTGTGTGTATGCGTGTGTGTGTGTATGTGTGTGCGTGTGTGTGTGCATGCATGTGTGAGCACGTGCGTACGTGTGTGCGCTTGTGTGTATTTGTTTGTGTGTGTATGTGTGCTCTCTCGTTCCCTCACCTGGTCTCTACGTCCAAGGCTAGCCAGGCTCTGGCACATGAAGTTGTGGAGGTGCGTGGACGTAGGCTCCACAAGCACACCAAACTTCAGCCTCGGCCCTGGGAACGTCAATGCCTCCTGGCTACTGGCACTGGGGTGTGAGGTGTTACCGTTAGAGCTGATGCCTGCCTGGCTGGTGCCTGTGTGTTTGTGCAAATGTGTGCACGTGTTAGTGTGTCAGTGTGTGATATGCGAATATATGTGTTTGTTTGTGCATATGTATGTGCGCGTGTCAGTGTGTGTGATGTGTGCGTGAGTGCCAGAGTGCCCGTGTGTATCGCACGTGCGTCTGTGTGTCTGCATCCACCTTTGTATGGATTTGCATATCTCCTTGCCTGACAAGTCGGACACGTGCGGCATGCTGTACAATCTAGACCTACATGATCTACACAGCAGTTATCCTACACGCACACACACACACGCCCTCCCACGTGCAGTTGACCCAACCCTTTGGACACAAACCCACAAAACCACCACACGCGCCCACGTCAATACAAATACATTTACCCTTCGCAGGTACACTTGCACACACACATACACACACATGCGCACATACAGACAAGAACACAAGCACTGCAGCTACGAACCTGGAGCCTGCTCGCCCATATTGCTGGCTTCACTTTTGGGAGAGATCAGCTTAAAAGAGTTGTTGGTGACGAGCACGACGGGTGTGGACACACGCCGCAGCAAGGATAGTGCCACACTCCCAATTACAGCACCAGGGACTTTCCCCTGTGAGAATGTATGTGTGCATATACACCAAAAAGGTATGTGCGTGATTAACATGTTCAACTTGATCTTCTTGTCTGTGAGTGTTGGCAAGTGCAAGGGTGTGTGTGTTTGTGTGAGTGTGTGTGTGTGTGTGTGTGTGTGTGTGTGTGTGTGTGTGCGTGTGTGTGTGTGTTTGTGTGTGTGCGTATTTGTATTCCTGTGTAGGCATGTGTTGCGCGTTCGTATTCTTGTCTGTGTGTACTAAGGGCACGTGAATATTATTCTAACACATGAAGGGCAGACACATGTCTGACGTGCTGAGTTTGCCTGTCTGAAGCCCGCTTGCACGCTTTGCATTTTGCACAAACAAGTGATGGGACACACACACACACACACACACACACACCTGAGTGATGCGTTCAGAGCCAACAACCGCCAATGTGGCCTGGTGGTTCTGGAGGTAGTTCTCCATGCAATCCACCAGGGAGCTGTCTCCACGCATCTATAGAGTGACGCATGTATGGAGTGACGCATGTATAAAGTGACGCATCTATAGAGTGACGCATCCATAGAGTGACGCGTGTGTTTTGTGTGTTTTTGGTGTGAGTGTGTTGCATGCATGCGTGCCTGTGTGAGAGTGATCTAAAGTTACCCCCACGTGTCAGCAGTGTATGCCGCACAAGTGTTTGTTTATGTTGAAGCTGTCTTCGTGCATGCATCTGCGCATTGCACAAGTGTGTGTGTATGTTGAAGCTGTCTTCGTGCATGTATCTGCGTATTGCATAAGTGTGTGTATGTTGAAGCTGTCTTTGTGCATGTATCTGCGTATTGCATAAGTGTTTGTTTATGTTTAAGCTGTCTTCGTGCATGCATCTGTGCATTGCACAAGTGTGTGTATGTTGAAGCTGTCTCTGTGCATGTATCTGCGTATTGCATAAATTTGTGCATGCAAGAGGAACAAGCGCATATACAGTGGTTGGTAGGACAAACCCCTTGACCGAACAAAGGGTACTTACAATCACCATTTATGTGCACTTAAGTTCTTTGGCACACACACACACACACACACACACACACACACACACACACACACACACAGAGATGCAACTGCACAAAAATGCACATATGCGCACATCACCAGATTCAAAGTTGGACACACATACACGCACAAATTGCGCACACACACAAATTGCGCACACGCACCACGAGATCAAGAGTGGCCGGTGAGTTTGCCTTCCCTAAGCCTGCTCCCCCCCCATGCGTGCGCAGCATGCTTCTATACATCCGGGCAAGGGTCTCCTCAGCATCGTTACGCACGTCTGCGTGTTGACGTGTGTGTGTGTGTGTGTGTGCTTGTTTAGAGGGTGTAAAAATAAGTCACAACAAGCAAGCAGGTGATGTTGGCATATGTTTGTGTCTGTACGTGTGTGAGTGTGTGTGTTTGTGTGTGTATATATGTGAGTGTGTGTGTATGTGCGTGCGTGTGTGAGTATGCGTGTGAATATGTATGCGTATGTATGCACATGCAAATGCATTCAAACCTATTTTTGCACTTGCGTTGCTTGCATGCAAATACACCCAGTGATGTGCCACTACAGTGTACGGTACGGTGTACGGTTATACGGTATGGTACGGAAATACGGCGTACAGCCGTATTTATACGGTTTTAGACCGTATATACGGTAAAATACGGTACGGCGTACGGTACGGTTCAAATTTTGAAAGCCTCAGTCAAATAATTAAAATTGAGCCCTGTCTGCCCTGATGTTGGGTGGTGCTGCTGCTGCTCTGCCTCAGGGAGTTGAGTTTGCTCTGCACCTTTTCTGCTGGGCACTCAGCTGCTGCTGTAGAGGATAGGAAGCCACAATCTTGATGTTCAGCAGGTGCTCCTTCATGCGGGCCTCGTGCGCTGACCTCACGTTGGGGCAGTGCTTGCATGCATACATAACCTCCATCGCTGCTGCCGCTGTTGTTGCTGCTGCTGCTGGTGCTGCTGCTGCTGGAGCTGGGGCTGCTGCAGCCTCTTCTTCCTCTGCCATTTCCTGGTCACCCTCCGCTGCTGCTGCTCCTGCTGCTGGAACTGGACGCTTGTCAAAGTGATCCCACACCCAGGCATTCTTCCCAACCCTTGCCTGCTTCTGAATCTGGCCCACTTGAAGGCCTGCTGCAGGGGGGTATGCAGGGGCCCTCAGCAGGCTTTGGGGGTCAGGCAGGCTGGCCTCCCCCAAAGCCTGCCTTTGCCTCTTTTGTATTGGGCCTCTATTCATCTTTGTTTCATTCCTTTATTATAAGTATAATATAATGATAGTTGTTGGGACGGAAATTTCGAGTGGCGGGCGGGCACGCGCCTCAAAACGGGTGGCTATGCAAGCTTGTACGGTCGACCAGTTTCCCGTACCGTACCGGAACTGTACCGTATTTTCATTTTGACCGTATTATACGGTTTTGGAACCGTAACCAGAACCGTAACCAACACCGTATTATACGGTTTTGGAACCGTACCGTACCGTACCGTACCGTAACCGTACCGTGTATACGGTCTGAAAATGGAGATACGGCGTATAAGCACATCACTGAATACACCACCACATGCAAGGTACAATGCCAAATCTAGTATTCAATCCCATGCGCAAGCTCATTCTGCTGAAGGGATCCTGTGTATGATTTCCCAAGTTTACTGTATTTTATAGAAGGACGCATACCACGTAAACTCTTCTGGAGCATGTGCGTCCTGGTCCCTGTCGAGATCAGCAATGCAAAGCAGAGCTGCATTATGAAGGAAACCCACACATGCACACAAGTCCATAGCAGCCACGCACCTGGGGAGTCCGAAGACAAAAAGGTCACTAAGCGCAGGCTGTCACGTCCTGGGAGTGCCATGGCAATCGCGGCATCCACAGCAAGCTGGCTGACCTGCATCGATCAAAAGGGACAATTTGTACGAGTGTTTAGGAAGTGGGTTATTTCAAACGAGCACATAGCAATCCGGCTGACCTGCATCATCAAAGGGCACGGAAGGGAAGTGTTTAGGAAGTGGGTTATTTCAAACAACCACACAGCAATCTGGTTGACCTGCATCATCAAAGGGGCATAGCGGGCGTTGATGTGGCAACTGCGGAGAAGCAGCAGGTGTGCTCTGATGCTGGAATGACGACCAGTAGGTGTGTTTTATAGGTACTATGAATGAAGAGGAGCAGGTGTGCTCTGACACAAGACACACGATCAGTACACGTGCTGCGATGTGGAGTGTGACGAAAAGTGGCAGGGCCCTGGTGTGTTACTTTGCTCCAGGGTCTGTTGGCATGCAGACAAGTGGCCGGGTCTGTTTCAGGGCGTGTGCGTGTGTGTGTGTGTGTTTGTGTGTGCGTGTGCGTGTGTTTTGACACACAGACAAGTGGCAGTGGTCCTGGTGTTATGGGATTCAGACAGGGTCGGCCAGAGTTGCACATACATACACACCAATTGCCACCGTACATATGGCAGGGCCCCTACTGAGATTGCCGTGTATATGTATCAACAAAGCTACCGTACACATTTGGTTCTAGCTGAACCTGCATGCAAAGCATGAAGCACACAAACTCTCTCGCTCAAAGCCGCAGGCTTTTGTACAGCTGTTCTGGCTCTGTACAAATCTGGCCCTGTACAAATGCTGTTCTGGCCCTGTACACATGTATTCTACCTTCAACGCAGCATGTGCCTCACATTTGGGAGAGGAAGGTGCCCTCTGTGGCCAAAAGGGTTCCTCTCACATGACAAGTCCACATGAACAAATGGTCCAGGTTATGACACACACACACACACACTTTGGTAGCAGAATAAGTTTCTGGCCTAACTTGTAGACAGCTTTATAATACTTCTCTCTGGGTAGCCACACATACGCACACACCCAGATGCACAAACACAGACACACACTTTCACACGCACATACACACACATGCATGCATGCACACGCACAATATTAGCTTACTTGCTGCAATAACATACATGCCGCACAGGCGTTGCACACCCCAGCCTCTTGTTTCCCACCAAAGAGCACACATGCACACACACGGCTGAGCAGACATATATACACACTGCACCAGAACATAAACTCAGTCTATTGAGCACATCAACACACACGCAGGCACCAGGACATACTCTCACCCTATTGTTCACCACAAAGACCACAAACGTCTGCTGCTGCAACGTAGCTGCGCCAGTCAACAGTATCTGCTGTGCCCCTGCTGGGTTTTTGGAGGGGGACTTGGCAGCGGGAGAGGAGGACGAAGCGGGGAACCGGCCGACCATATTTAAGGCCATGGGGGGGCGAAGGCCAGGCACCAGTTTCCTCAGAACTGTTTGAGCATGCATGTGTTAAGGAAAGTGTGTGAGTGTTTGTATGAAAGCTCATGGTATTGCTTGTGTGTGTGTGTGTGTGCTTGTGTGTGTGCATGTGTGTGTGCGTCTGTGTGTGTATGCGTGTGTATGCGTGTGTGTGTGTGTGCGTGTGTGTATTTTGGTGTGTATATGTATATGTGTGTGTATATCATGGCCAGCGGATGTGCCTCAAATCGCCCCACTAGCCACTAGTGGCTTGAATTCCATTTAACTAAGATTTCATTTGCACAGCACTTTCTTCCCATCCATGATTTTCGCTAATGTCCCCACTTAGAGAGCACCAACACAAACAGAACACACAGGCTCACACTCGCATCATTCGTCATCCAAATCCCCCACCCCAACTTTCACATTTAACCCCACACCTGGCCCAACACCGACACCCGCACCCACATCTGCACCTACACCTACACCCGCACCTGCACCTGCACCCCCGCAAGCGCACCCGCACCCACATCCGCACCTTCACCCACCCACAGATGCTCATACAGGCAACCCACCTGGGCTGGCATCTTGCTCCTGCAGCAGCTGCAGCAGCACGTCCAAAGACTGTAGTCCCAGCAGCGCTCCTCGCCACTCTTGCCTGTGTGCATTGTGTGCATTGTGTGAGAACACGCATTTGCAAGCATAAATTGGGTGTTTGTGCACATCACGGATCGCAACTGCGCACTGAATTCCCATTTCGCATTAGAGATGAAAAGCCCAGTCATACAGACATTGGCTTGTGAGAAACTGGAGGCTCTCAGTTGCGTGCAGCAGCACTCGATGAACATCCTGACCTCTGGATAGCAGGTTCTGAAAGGAAGCACACATGCTCGTGCAGCGTAAGTCAGGCATCACACACACATGCACACGCACGTGCACACGCACGCACCTTCCTGCCAGCATACCCATGCAGCGCACTTTTGGTGTGGCAAGCACGTCACGTGAATCCAGCTGCACACCCAGCCTCTCGCCATTGGCCATAAGGCATAGCTTGGGGCGGAAGAGGGCGGGAGTGGTGAGGGTGGCTGTGCGAACATTGTGGAATGTGGGATGTAAAGTTTAGGGGGGGATGCTACACAAGGGGTGGGTGCGGGTGGCTGTGCGAACAATGTGGGATGTGGGATGTGAGGTTTAGGGGGCGGAAGGTAACTGCAAGGTTGGTGAGGGTGGCTGTGTGAACAAAGTGGGATGTGGGATGTGAGGTTTAGGGGGCGGAAGATAACTGCAGGGTTGGTGAGGGTGGCTGTGCGAACAATGTGGGATGTGGGATATGTGAGGTTTAGGGGGGATGGTACACAATGGGTGGGTGAGAGCGAGAACGAGAAGGACAGGGTCAAAGGATGGGAGGTGTCATGCATGACGGGGGTGGAACAAGAGTGTGCTCATGCAGACAAAAACTCACACACACACACACACACACACACACACACACACACACACACACACACACACACACATAAACACACATGCCAATCATGGGCACATTTAAGAGGGCGAAATCAGCCTTGTGTGTGGTTTGACGATGCAATGTGGCATGCCCACATGCTCACCTCAAACACTTCCTTTCTTGGCCTGCAAGGAAGAAACACACGTGCACACGCACACACACACACATACACACAAATACAGATCACACCGCAAAGCACGCTTTCATAAGGTACATACTTCTTGCCTCCGAACACGTCTCCCAAAAAATCATGCATGACTTTCCCACACACACAGAGCACTTGCAATAGGGGCCCTCAAACCCTACCCTAAACCATACCTTTTAGGGTTGGAATATGGTATGTGTAACGTCCACACCCTATGGCTATTTTGTTGCCCATGCTTTGGCGCAGGTCCCGCAGGAAGCTACCACCCCCACTGAGGTTGCCCTGAAAGGTGTAAGCGTACAAGAGAGAGGTTTTGAGATGTACTCATGCGCGAGCTTTTCCCTCACTGAGGTTCCCCTGAAAACGTGTAAGCACAGCAGAAGGCAGGCGTGGCCTTTTTACCAAGTAAGTGCCCTGAGATTGTGAAAAGCATAGGGAAAAATTACAGCCTCAAGACACACACACGCACGCACACACACACGCACGCACACACACACACAAAAACACACGCACACACACGCACACACACACACGCACACACACGCACACACACATGCACCACGCATGTGCAAACCCCCACCTGCAGCTCTGCGTGTGACATCTCTACCACGTGCTTCATGCCCGCAAGAGGAAGCCCATCCATCATCGCGGTCTTCATGGTTTTACGCCACGTCATGTGCAGGGCCTTGTTGCTCAACATGATACTGTGTTTGTACATAGAAAGTGTACCACTGTCAGTTATGTGTTGTGCGCAGGGAGCGTGCTACTGTCAGTTATGCGTTGTACGCAGGGAGTGTGCTACAGCCCATTGTGTATTGTTCAGTAGGGAGCGTGCTACTGTCAGTTATGCGTTGTACGCAGGGAGTGTGCTACAGCCCATTGTGTATTGTTCAGTAGGTAGTGTGCTACTGTCAGTCATGCGTTGTACGCAGGGAGTGTGCTACAGCCCATTATGTATTGTTCAGTAGGTAGTGTGCCACTGTCAGTTATGCGTTGTACGCAGGGAGTGTGCTACAACCCATTGTGTGTTGTACGCAGGGAGTGTGCCACTGTTAGTTATGCGTTGTACGCAGGGAGTGTACTAGAGCCCATTGTGTATTGTTCAGTAGGTAGTGTGCTACTGTCAGTTATGCGTTGTACGCAGGGAGTGTGCTACAGCCCATTGTGTATTGTTCAGTATTCAGTAGATAGTGCACCACTGTCAAATGTGTGTTGCTCAGTATGCTTCTCACGCAAGTGGGTGTGACCCGGCAAAGATGTCTCGCTTTGAGCTGTTAGTAATTGTACAACATATAGCGTGCATGCATGCATGTGTGTGAGTGCATTATAGCGTACGTGTGTGTGTATGTGTGTGTGCGCGCATGTTTGTATTCAATTATTGTGTGTTTGTGTGTGTTAATATGCAAGTATATTTGTGCATATATATTGAGCACTTGTTTGTGTTCATGAATGCATGTCAGTGTGCACTTTCCCATTTTTCCTATACCTCTGGAGGAATCCAAGTAGACTAGCAATATCAGGAATTTGGAGTCACTTATGAATTCAGATAAGGGCGTAGAAGGTTGGTGTGGAAACGGCTTCAATAGGATAGGAAAGAAACAGCGGTAGAAATTTAGGCTGCAACCACACATGCACATTTTCTGTACCGTACCTTACTGAACTCACCCCGGGTAAATAACGTTTTTTGGTTTCCGGGGTGATTCCGGTATCTTTTATATATATTTATTTTGAGGCTCCGGGGTTGCCCAAAGTTGGCAAAACTAAAGTTTGGTGCGTGGCTGAACAGTACGGTGAAAGCTCCTCGGGGCCTCGCTCCCCTCCCAGGCCCTGCCCCAGCCCCAGCCCCATCCCAAGGCAGCTCAGCAGTTGACAGTTGATCAGGTGGAGCAGCTCATGCACCTAGGCCCACACCCAAGCTGCACCATCAGCACGCACAAGCACAAGCACACACACAGCAGCAGCAGCAGCAGTTGCAGTAGCAGCAGCAGTGAGGAGAGCAGGGACAGCGCCAGCAATAGTGGCTAGAGGTCTTCACGAGACAGAGGCAGTGTCTAAGACATTTTGAACCAAGTTCTACCCTTTGTTAATTTTCACCATTTGAGCCGTTTTCATGTTTGTGGGAAGCGTAATTGCCCCTCAGTAACGCACACATATACATGCGCAGGCACAAGCGCACTAACACACATGCACACGCAAACAAGCACTTGTGCTCGCATACGCACACACACACACACACACACACACACACACACACTGGCTGGGCTAGATGCCCACCGGGGTTGGTGCGGGAGTGCCCTAAATATTTCTTTACTGGTCTGAGGTTACCCGGGGTTACTTTTAATACCTATGAAATATGGGTTCCGGAGTGAGTACGTTAAGGTATGGTACCCACATTGCACACTTCAAATTATAAAGCCTTTTCTGATCATGAACATATAACAAATAATTCATATTATAGATGCGCACACACAGCTATTCATTCATATGCATGCGCCAGACATATAATCACCCACGCTTACGCCAACTCACCCACACCCACACCCACACATGGACCACACACCTGTCCATAGACTTTGACAGAAGCAAGCTTGCATCCCCAAATTCAAACATCATCTCTGCCACAGCCCCAGCCTGGGCCCTGCGTGTTGTTGTTTGTGTGTGTATGTGTGTGCATGTATGTGTGTGTTTGTGTGCTTACTTGCAGTGTCAGCGTACATCTGCAGCAGCTGCTACATAAGCTATGAATAGGACAGAAACAATTAACCATGTACTCATCTGGAAGCACATACACATATACACACAGACGCACACATGCAGATGACTAGAGGGAGAAAATGCGAGCAGGCTCCACAGCCACACACACTCACTCTTTTCTCAAAAAAATTGAGTATGCTAGGCCATCCGCACTGAAGGCGCCTGAGTCAGAAATAATGCCCATGTCGCGTGCTCGCCGCGAAAGCATCCACCTGCAATAATTTATTACATTTACCAGGAGGCCGTTGTTATCATAACCTTTTTGCGTCATGTGTCGATTGAAATATGAATTACATATTTGTATTCAAAAGCTATCGATTGGTATATAAATGAGTCGACTCTGAGGGTCAATTGGTGGGTGGTCATTTGGGGGGGCTCAGAAATTTGGGGGGGGATCTCCAGATATTTTCTGGGCCGCTTCCAGCAAATAATAAACATATGTTTGGATTCCTCAGCTTGAGCCTATTTGATTGGCACCCTTGTTGGGTGATTTGATTAAAGGGGGGGTCTGGTCATAGAAATGCATTGAATGTCCCCAATTAGGCCGTGGGGGTATGTTCAGGCAAATTACCAGCAATTGATTCCGAACTTGCAGTTCATGTATTTGCATTATGCATAAGTTGCATGATTGAAGTAAAAAGGTGCTTTGGCAAAGGTTTTGGCTGGATTTGTGCATTAAACAGGTGGTCAGTGCAAGAGCGTGCGCAAACCAGTTTTTGCCCTACACCTCTTCAGGTAGGTATTAAAATAATTGACATGAGAGCTGTGTGCAGGCAGATAGCTGCTTTTATTCTGAGCAGATTGAATTCTTAAAAGATTGCTTTAACAGCAGCAACTTGCTAGTGGTGTTTTGAGTAACACTCCTGACATTTTGGAGGGGGTCCGGGGGTCTGGGACAAGAGTCTGATCTTGGACGCGTTTTTAAGAGGAACACCAAGATGCGCAAATTAAAGAGCCCGTCTATGCAACAGATTATTTAGATTTCCGGCATGAGAGTGTCACAACAGGAAACTGCAGCACAAAAACATCTGGTCAGGCTGACATTGCATTTAGGGATCTGAGCACAGAGAGACAGAGAGGGAGGGAGAGAGAGAGAGAGAGAGAGAGAGAGAGAGAGAGAGGTCTAAGCACAGTCCAAGGACTTCAAACATCTGAGCTGCTGCTGCCCACAACAACCCACCCCCACGCATTCCAGACCATAGAATTCTGAAGGGAATCCCTTCAAATTTTACCCACGAGACCTCTGACCATCAGATATTGGCCAGACAGCACGCTTCCATGGTCACTAGAAATGCACCTTCTTTAGGGTTGGCCAGAACCGTGTATATACATTGTATATGACCGTATATTTGGTGATTTCCCTGCCAAAAATACGGTATATACACTGTATATATATGGTTCTGGCCAACGCAAACCTTTTTTGATCAGCCAACAGACCATTGCACCAAGTCACTGGGGGGCCAATGCTTGATCCCATTTTTGCTGTAGTGTTTTAGTATGGTTTGACCTAAACTGACCTGGAAGAAAGAAAACATTGGATCAGGAGTCACTATTTCTGTACCCACGCATTGGCACCGCCACTTGCCAGCCTGGAGGATGGCAAACATCTATAGCCATGACACACAGCTCATACCCACATCTATTTTTTGTGTGCATAATTATTATATGTGTTGCTTATTATTACCCTGAATCATCAGAAGCGGGAAATGATGAAGTCTGTTTATGGAAGGGTGCACTACAAAGTGAACACATGAATTTGCCAGCCTGGAGGATGGCAAACATCTATAGCCATGACACACAGCTCATACCCCACATCTATTTTTTGGGTGCATAATTATTATGTGTGTTACTTATTGCTACCCTGAATCATCAGAAACGGGAAATGATGAAGTCTGTTTATGGAAGGGTGCACTACAAAGTGAACACATGAATGTGGCAGGTATGGTGGGACTGCTATAAGAAGGCTGAGAAGCACACTCACGTGACTCCCTTATCGTCTAGGGTCTCCAAAACGGTGCCTTGAACAGGTACTGGTGAACCATCCTTTCCCAAGGTGTAAGCTTCGCATGACCAGGCCATCTGCGCAGTGTGGTGGGTGGGGGCGTTGTTCAAATGTTGGGCTCAAACAAAATTGCTAGTGTTGAAAAGAACAAAGACATGTGAGCTCCTCACAGGACCAGGCCATTTGCGCAGCGTGGTGGGTGGGGGCGTCGCTCAAATGTTAGGTTCAAACACACTTGCTAACGTTGAAAAGAACAAAGGCATGTGAGCTCTTCACAGGACCAGGCCATCTGCACATTGTGACAAGTGGGAATGTGTTTCATCATTTAATACAAGAAGAGAGACAATCAAATGCATTGCTGTTTGGTGGGTGCCCAACAGGACCAGGCCATTTGAGCAGCAGCGTGGTTTGCACAGCATTGCATGTTATAGCATTCCAAATGCACCCAACTTACCAAACCGACGATACAGACAAACGACACGCGCACGCACCCACGCGCGCATGCAGCACGCATACATACATGCACGTGGGGACATACACCCACACATGCCCAAAAAGACTCGCACATACATGGTTGTACACAAACGCTTATATGCACACAACCACCCACCTGCATAAATGTGAGCCCTGTGCCGGGTGCAATGCTGGCAGACTGATCATCTGAAACAAAAGCCTCACGATGGGAGTCGTACACAAATGCAGGTCGCTTGGTTTGCATGACAAACAGGACACGCTCTTGATTTAGCCTGGAGAGGCACAGGGAGTGTTGTTTGGGGATGGGGTGCGTTGTCATCACTTTTGGATTTTATGCAGGCTCACCATGATTCGCGTTCTCATGGTGTGTATATGTGGGTGAGTGTGCTTGTGAGCGCGTTTGTGCGTGCGTGTGTGTGTGTGTGTGTGTGTGTGTGTGTGTGTGTGTGTGTGTGTGTGTGTGTGTGCGTGCGTGCGTGTGTGAGTGAGTGCGTGTGTGCGTGCATGTGTATGTGTGTGTAAGTGCGTGTGCGCATGCAAGTATGAGTATGTGTGTGTGTGTACAGGTACATGTAAAAATGTATGTATGTGCACACAAGTGATGACAGAAAGGCGAACGAGACCCAAGGAAGCTTCTACAGCCAACCAACGCTGCAGACAGAATCACACACACATGTACACACGCTGTCTTTGCTTCTCTTTATTCATCCATCTACCTTCCCTGACGTTATGAAGCGCTGCACTTTCAATAACGAGCCTTTGGCGTCTCAAGACACGAAAAAGGCCACCAATACAATTAAGCAGGGGGGGTGGTCCATGAGGCACAAGGCTGATCCTCTAATGCTTTTGCTTTGCGGAACATGCTGGACTCCTTGCTGCTGACCCTGCTCCTAACCCACAAAACGTACAAATTTTAATTGTCCTTGACCGTCTGGGATTTCAAAATGAGGAACACGTACAAATAAGCAGGTGCTTGTCTGTTAACTTTCAGACATCAATAGAACACTGAACAATGAGGTGCTCACCCGTAAAACTTGCGAGTCCACATGTCCTTGACCACCTGCTGTTCAATTTGGTCATCCAGCGCGATGATGACCCACACCTGAGACAAAGCCTGTGGATGATTGTGTGTATGTGTGTGTGTGTGTGTGTTTGTGTGTGTGTGTGTGTATGTGCATGCACGTGTGTATTTGTGTGTGTATGTGTTTGCGTGTGTATGCATACGCGCCTTCATTTGTGTGTATGTGTTCGTGTGTTCGTGTGTATTTGTGTGTGAGTGTGTACGCGTGCATGTATGTGTGTTTGTGTGCATGCGTGTGTGTGTGTGTGTGCACATGTGTGTTGTGTGTGTGCATGTGTGCACTTGTGCTCATGCACGTGAGCATGCGTGGACATATTTGCTGTTCTGATTGTTAGCACAAAACGACACCCATGTATTTTGTGAAAGTTACTATCATGCATGGCTACATAATCTTTTGATATATACGAGTGGGAGTCAGCACTGCAAGGCGTAAAGCCCCCACTTTGCTTGTGTTGTCTGGTCCTATGCCAGCACCCTACTAAACACACACAAACCTACACAGACACAATGCCTGGGTCTTGCACACTGTACGTATCTGGCATTGATCCTGCATACTACCTGGCGCCCATTGACGTCTTACGCACCACTGGTGCCTGCAAGTGGCGTACAGATGCTAAGAACACCCAATACACCAGCAAAGCAACCCTTGCAAACCAACTCGTTTTGTGCTGCTTCAGCATGCTTTGCACCTAGCCACTATGCTCTGTACCAAACCAACCAAAAAGCACTAACAACAGCATCCTACTCCTTCCACCCCATCCCACCCCTCCTCCACTCACCGATGCAGCATGCTTCGCACCCACAGCAGCCACTATGCTCTGCACCAAAGCTGCCATGGCACGACTGCCCCACATCAGCTGGTTAGGTTTAGGGCCGGGCTTGCCTGTGCTACTGTCAGAAGCCTGCCAAATTGTATGTGCATGAGTGTTTTTGTGTGAATGTGTGTGTATGTGTGTGTGCGTGTGTTTGTTTGTCTGTGCATATAATAGTAGATACTAGGAAAGAGTCAGCAATATGATGCCAGAGTCCCAAATTCAATCATCACAATCGAAAGGTCTGGTCGTAAAGCTTGCACAGCCAACTGTATCAAGTTCAATTGCAACAGAAGCAGTCCCCAGCAGGTCTTGGCGGCGAAGCATCAGCCAGTGTGACAAGGACTTTTCCGGCTATGCACTCTACATCTACCCATGTTAAAGCGACGTCAATGAAGTAATCTCGGTTCCCCGTAATGTGCAGGATGCTATATTTCATGCAGACGCTTAAACACGGCTTTAACACACACTATTAAATGTAAGGACTTCAGAAGGGAAACCTCAACAAATATGGTGCACTGTTCTGGTGCTAGAAAAATTGAAATTTAAACTGTCTTCTAGCTGTCAGTATCGCAACAGAACAGGGTTAGGGTACTTACTTTTCAAAACATGATTTAAGTACACAAAACACAGACGTAGGTACACAGAGAGAGAAGCTTGAGCAAACTTTTAGTGTGCATTCAAAGCATCCCAACGTACCCCTATACTTGTGCATGCACAGTTTCGGCCAATTCATAACCAAGCAACTACCGGGATCACCCACCAGGTCACAATACTGCATTGACAGGAATTACTCACCAGGTTGTCACGGTACTGCATTAAGAGGGACCAAGGGTCAGAGCACCAAATGTTCTGAGAACCAGTGCCCTGTATATTCAAGCAGTCTTCAAACGCGTTGAAGTGGAAGGCCACCTGCGGGCGCGAGCAAAGGGCGCGTTTTTATTGTCAGGGCAGTGGCGCTTGATGTGCGTATACCGTCCTTATATCATCGCGTACCGCAAACGTTTTTCACCCCCTCACGGAGTGTCGGGAGCGGTTTCAAGAATTAAATTACAAAGGCCTTGCGAAGCTCGCATTGGGATTAATTAATTTTAAGCGTGAACGGGGGCAGGCCGGGAAAGCCTCCCAAGCCGCCCCTCAAGGGGACAAACAGCTTGGAGGCTGGCCCTCTCTTGGGGAGGAAGGACACCAAGAGGAAGGACGTCTTCAATCCCTTCACATGCGCATGCACGCACACGTACCCACACGCACACACATATGCATACACACATACACACACACGTACGCGCGCACACACACAAGTACACAACGCACGCACACACACATACGTACACAACTGTATAAACACGCACGCACGTACACAACGCACACACACGTACGCGCGCGCACACACACACACACATACGCGCACACACATACCCGCATGCACACTCTCACACACACACATATACACACACGTACGCGCACGCACACACGTACGCATACACACGTATGCGTGCACACACACACACACTCTCACACACACACACATTTGCACACAAACATGCACGTACGCGCACGCACGCACACATGAGCACACACGCAGACGTACGCGCGCACATGCGCGTGCATACGCATGTAGGTGGAGCTCAGTGGGCCAAGGACCTCGCCTAGGCTCGCATTGCTTGCATTGGGAATTATTATTTGGGCTTTTTTAAAGCTCGCATTTGTTACGGTACGGTACGGTATACCATTAGGCAAAAAATTAAAGCACATTATTTATACAGTGGGAGGCACGCAAGCTCATATATCTGCCCAATAGTATGCATACACATGTGTAAACAAATGCACACACAGGCACAAATACACACGAGCATCCTGCAATCACACGCCCACACACCTGGCCGGATCTGAGGCATTCTACAGCAATTTCTCGACATTCCGTAGCAGCACTGCTGCGTCGCCAGCTGTCCATTTCTTCAGCTCCTGGGGAATAAGAGATGAGGAGATGGCTGCAATTCACTGCATGGCACGGATACACGGCATATTGCGCGCCTGTGCACGTGCATCTCAAGGCTTAGATCACTCAGGTCACACAAGCAACGCTCAGAATAACACTGTCGCACTGTCTGTCCCAGCAGGTAAACATGAGGGCCTGACTTGTGCCAAGCTGTGAACTGCAACCTTGGTCCTCCTATATGCGTCAAAGTAAAAAGTCTCTCTCTCTTCCAGGCAGCGAGACGCTTGCTCTGAAGTGTCGCTGCAGCTTGACTCACCCCAAACGTCTGGTGGCACCCACAAGTGCTCGTCCACCCACGCACTATTGGCTCGGTTCACAAACATTATCTGACGGTGTTCGACCGCGGCAAGGGAGTCTTGCTACAAGCAGTGACGCGTGAGAGGTGTTGCAGCGTGTTAGCGTGGCTGTATGTGTACGTGCGCACGAGCAATATGTGAATATATGAGTACGCACATGTGAATAAAAGAGGAGGACACATGGCCCTACCCAAAACGCACTCACACATTGCTGCAGCTGCTTTGCCAGCTTTTCCAGCTGTTCTATGCGGCTCGCCAGCATGGCTGGTCTCCTTCGCTCCAGCTTGTCAGTCTCCTCCACGAGACTCTCACTCTGTTGGGCCTGCAAAACGATCACAAATGCGACATGTTTGAGTAACCGGACTTGAAAAGGGGAGGAGGGGTGGGTTATCGAAATTAATTGAGGTGGACGAGAACATCGAACAATTTTGTGCAATTATTTCGTAATTATGTCAAATCGACTTAATGAAAAATTTAGAGGGAATTTCAAGCGTTTTTTTTTGAAAGATGTCGATGATCCTGCAAAATTTCACCACTGCCCTCATCACCCTCGTTATTGTGTCCCTGGCTTTTTTTGCTTTGGAGGAGCAATATTTCGCCCACTACCATGCCCCAGCTGGGACAGTGACCCAGACCATACCCGTGCTGACACCCCTCCTCCCCTTGGGCTTGCCCCATTCTGTAGTGCAAAAGCAAGTCATGCCTCAATGCTTGTCCTTGTTTTCTCTGCGTCATGCCTCGGGTCACCAACTCACGCCCACTCGCATCTGCCTCGCAGATTCCCTGTGTTCCTGGTGAGCCTGCAATGAAGTCCGCTCTATCTCGGGCGTTTCCCACGCACGCATCCTCTGTCTGTTACATGCGTAGGATCCTGTCCGGTGCCTTGTTCTTACAGGTGTACCAGCAAAACATGACGATGTTGCAGCACGCCTTTGATTCAGCGCAGGAGGCCTTCCCAAACCAGGTCCGTTAGTGCGTGTGTTTGTGTGCGGTTGCTTCTTTTGAAAAGCACACAAAGTCCGTGGCTATCGAAGGGACTCATACACGGGTCAATTGCAGCAAGCCCAATATTAAATGTGCTTTTTTCACCAGTCTGTTCTGCAACATTACAGGTGGTCATCATCGACAATTCTGCCACGACGGAAGTCAGCACCAGTTTGGTGTGCAGCGTCTTTGGTGCAATTAAATTCAGGCCAAACCGAGTACGCAGAGTGCACTTATTCCTCCAGGAAAAAGGAGGAACAAGCAAGACGGCATGCGTGTGTGCAATCATTCAAGTGCAAGCGTGTGTGTTCCAGGCAGAGACGTGTGCATATTACAGCGCACCCAAGAAATCCAGGATTGCCATGCTGTTCTTGTACGCAGGACTTTAAACACGCAGCTGCCATCTGGCACACAGTCACGTACCTCAGCTTCCCCCAGCTGCATAACACCATGGCTGCACTGGCAGCAGCGTGGCGCTTTGAAGTGGTACTGCGCACTAAAATATCAGTTATCGAGGCATTTTTGCTCACCCTGAAACTTCTTATGACACACTCAAAACACATTGCAATCTGAAACCAAAAAAGTCGCTCATGCTTTGCGCGCACACAGTACGCGTGGATGCATGCAGATGCCGTGGTTCTCAAGGCAGTTCCAGAGGTGCGTAAACAGACACGCACACACACATACGCACAAGCACACACGCACAAATTGGTGGCAAATATTTAAGCAATATGTTACCTAATTTCCCACTTTTAGTGCTTGAGCTAACCTGCCACGAAAGCATGAGTACCATACAGGCATGTAACCAATGCAATTTTTGAATAAAACTTCAATGCGAGCTATGCGGAGGCACACAATCTAATTATTACCCCAATGCGGCCTATGTGAGGGCCTTTGGCCCTCTGAGATGCATGTGCACGCGTATGCACGGACGTGTGCGCACGCATATGTGTGCGTGCGTACGTGCGCATGTGTGTGTGCGTGCGTGAGTGTACGTGCGTATGTGTGCGTCCGCGTATGTGTGTGTGTGTGCGCGTGGGTGTGGGCATACGTGTGTGTACGTGCGTGCGTGTGTATACGGTTGTGTACGTACGTGTGTGCGTCTGTTGTGTGCTTGTTCGTGCATGTATGTGTGTGCACGCATACCTGTGCACGTACGTGTGTGCGTGCACTTACATGTGTGTGTGTGCACTTACATGTGTGTGTGTGTGTGCGTGCGGGTATGTGTGTGTGTGCGTGCACGTATGTGTGTGTGCGTTGTGTACGTGCGTGCGTGTGTATACGGTTGTGTATGTACGTGTGTGCGTGCTTTGTGCACTTGTTCATGCATGTGTGTGTGCGTGCGTACGTGTGTACGTACGTGTGTGCGTGCGTATACGTGTGTGTGTGTGTACGTGTGTGTACAGTGTGTACGTGTGCGTGTGTGTACGTGATACGTGTATACGTGTGCGTGTGCGTGTGTGTACGTGTATACATGTACGTGTATATGTGCGTGTGCGTGTGCGTGCGTGTATATGTGCGTGTGCGTGCGTGCGTGTATATGTGCGTGTATATGTACGTGTATATGTGCGTGTGTACGTGTATATGTACGTGTGTACGTGTATATGTACATGTATATGTACGTGTATACGTGTACGTGTATACGTGTACGTGTATATGTACGTGTATATGTGTACGTGTATATGTACGTGTACGTGTATATGTGCGTGTGTACGTGTATATGTGCGTGTGTACGTGTATATGTGCGTGTGTACGTGTATATGTGCGTGTATATGTGCGTGTATATGTGCGTGTATATGTGCGTGTATATGTGCGTGTATATGTGCGTGTATATGTGCGTGCGTGCGTGCATATGTGCGTGTATATGTACGTGTATATGTGCGTGTGCGTGCGTGTACATGTGCGTGTGCGTGCGTGTGTACGTGTATACGTGTATACTTGTGCGTGTGTGTACGTGTATACGTGTGCGTGTGTGTACGTGTGTGTACGTGTGCGTGTGTGTGTGCGTGTGTATACGTGTGCGTGTGTGTGTACGTGTGCGTGTGTGTACGTACGTGTGTGCGTACGTGTATGTGTGCGTGCGGGTACATGTGTGTGTGTGCGCACGTGAAGGGATTGAAGACGCCTTTCCTCTTAGTGTCCTTCCTCCCCAAGAGGGATGAGCCTCCCAAGCTGTTTGTCCCCCTTGGAGGCCTTGAGGGGCGGCTTAGGAGGCTTGTCCCTGTTCATGCTTAAAATTATTAAATTGACCCCAATGCGAGCTTTGCGAGGCCCTTGCAACTTAGTAATTTGAACTGCTCCCGACACTTTGCGAGGGGGTCAGAAACGTTCGCGGTACGCGGTGATATACCGCCTATTCGGTAAGCAGTATTTAACATTAATAGATGTTTTGTACATCCAAGGCAGTCGTTATACACACATCCACACAAATTGTGTGACACAAATTTGTGTATGCGGCAGGTGTCGCAGGCGAAGCCTGGGCAACACTTTTTAGCAGACTCCTCATTCATTTCACAGTGCTTGTTTACAAACAAAGCATAAGGGCAGTAGAGACGCGCCGACCCACCTAGGCAAGGCTTCCTCATTTGTCGAAATTTTGGAGGCCTCATCAAAAGAAAAGAGATAAGGCACAGGTGGACACTGCTTGGCCAGCCAAGCCTGATTGGAGGCCCTCGAGGGGTTTCCAGTATGGCATACAAGCTAGTTCCAACAGTAAATGCTTCGCTGACTGCTTCATTTATTTATAAGTTTAGGAGTGTTCTCAGCACGTGCGCACGGTGAGCTTTGCCCTTGTGCTGCATACGATCCTATATAGACCCCTGTGTTCTCTTTTATTCCACTGTTCACAAGCAGGAAGACCTAGGCAGCCTAGCCCTCCAGTCCCTTGAATCGCTTGGCATGAGCTGGGCAGTGGCTTTCACCGTTTACGACGTTCTCGCTTTTTACAACAACCGTGTGAGTCTTCTTCTGTGCTGGCTGCTTCGACCCACCCATTACGTCGTCCACATCGACTGCCCCAGCGTTGTGCCTCCTCACCCTGTGTACATGCCTGTATGCCATTGCTGCCAACCAGCGAGCTTCATGCAATCTTTCTTCGTACATAAAAAAACAACCAGCTTGTCGTACACTCGACCACACTCAACCCAGGTCGTGCTGAAGGAGCCTTGGGATGAACACTACCTACAAAACTACATTGCAGATTGCGATGCTTACAAGTGAGTGCAGATAGCATATTCCGTTTGCAGTGGCCTCGTGTGTGTGCCATGTGTGTGTCTGTCACAAGCTCAAAGCAGCACATGAACGTCGTCAATTTGCATGTTCTGTTAATTTTATTGCTACAAATCTAAGCTTTTGAGCTTTATTTCCAGCATCAGCACATCAATTTGCGGTCTATCCCTTTAAGTGTGAACAAATTGCAATGCACGCTCAATGTTTCATCCTGCACGTGTGAAAACAGCCGCTGGCGAATGGCTGGCCACAAACAAATGGAGCTCGAAGCCTCGAACGGCAAGCACTTTAAGGTCGTGCATCTAGCAGACGTGCCCCCGAAGAGGTACGGGTGGTCGTGTGACACTATAACTGTGCAAGCAGTGTGTGGGCGGCAAAGCAGCTGTACGCAAGCGCGGTACAATGGAATTGGATGGAATTGACAGCCGGGTAAAATGTTTATTGTTTGCTCGTGTTCGCAAGTGTTTGTACCAGATAGCTATACGCTTGCCCCCTTCTGTTCCTTTTCATCAGGTGGGGCCAGATGACGTCGGAGCAGCGGTGGGAGCTGTACCCCCCTCTAGACAAGGCAAACTTGCCGCACAACCTTGATCGCAACCAATGGAAATGGAGCAGCGAGTCTAGCAAGCGGGTACGGTCAACCGTTGTGTCTCTATCGAGTAAAAAAGCAGCATTGCATTTCAGCTTTCCACCAAAAACGGCAGTCGCACAATTGCCTTTGCTGGTGATTGTACATAGAGACCACGAGGCAGGTACGCATCATAGACAAAAAAACGACTGAGAAAAGAAGGGATGGGATTTAAACTAAAGTGAAATGTGGTTCATTATTGCTAAGCTTGCAAAGTTGCAAGCAATTCACGTTTTGAAAATCAACCTCCACGTACAGGCTATGGCAGCGCAGCAACGGAGGTTTGAAGCTGGAAGGGCATATTACTTTGACAAGGTGTGTGAGTTTCGTGCGCGTGCACGTGCATGCACGCCTGAGTGCTGATTTGTGCGTGTGTGTGTGCCTGTGCATTTAATTGCATATGTATGTGTTTATTTGTGCATGTGCGTACGCATGTGGGTGCTTTGTGTTCATTATATACTGAGGCGTCAGTGCTTGTGGAAGCTTGGGCATCAAACAGAGCTTCACCCTAAAATAGTACAGCTCCCTTGGTAGTCAGTCATGTTGTGTGCCAAGTATCTTGCAGTGTGACCTCTCACAGCGCTGACACCACAACTAGTGTTTTGCTTTACTCAAGGCCTTCTATTTGATACTGATATTATTTGCACTTGACACATTGCAGTGGGGCACCGGGGCTTGTGACGTACCCTTGACAACCAAACCTGCTTTTAACGTGCCCCCCTCTATAATGTACAAGTCGATGGCGGGTAAGATGGATGCCACAGCACCATCAGGACAGCCATAGCAGACGCTTCTTGTTTCCGTCATGGATTTATTTAGAATCCTTAAGCTTATGGCGTGCCTCCCTCTTGCGTGCACGTCAATGGGGAAAGGCAGGTACTACCTTTGCACTGCACCTACTCCGTCCTATGCCTTTCCTTGTTTCCTAGGGTGTGAACTATGGCTGTCACGGAATTTGTGCGCTTTTGTTTGTTTAGGAGACTGCAGCTGAAGCATGATTTTCTCCTCCTGTTTGTATTTTGTGTGTATTCATACTCGTTCATGCTCATGTATGTGTGCATTTGGACTTTTCACTGCTTGTTGTCAATTGACTTCTTCCTTTTGCATAAGGATAGACACGAGCAAGGGGTCTTAGACACCTCCAGCGTTGTTGCAACAAGGCTGTTTACCATGAGTTTTTGTGTTTGGTAATTAAATCGAAGCATAACAAAACCTTAGGCTACATGATGACATCCGGGGGGAGGGGGGACACTGAGGCCCAAATTGAGGCCCACAAGGGGTATGATTTAAGCATGCTCCCATGATGATCCCCCTCCCCTAGTTTGTAGTGTTCAGTCTGTAGTGCTGTCCACAGCAGTTAAGCTTGAAAATCGCAATGCAGGGGGTCCATGTTAAATCAAACGCGTGGTTTAGGAGCCACTGTTTGCCGTCGAATCTGTCATTACAGATCACCAACCGTACCAAATGAGTGATCCTTCGTTTATGGAGATCTTGCAACAAAGGAAGATGGAAATGGAGTGAAAAGACCCAGTGGCTTTGTGGGATATAAAAATGTCACCTGTTGACCTTAAAGAAAACAAGTTAAGGGGTGCCAAATGGTTAAGATTGACCTCCAACCTAGTGTTCAGCATTTACCGATGTTTTGTGATATATATAGGGTTGGCCAGAACCGTATATATACACTGTATATGACCGTAAATTTGATGATTTCCCTGCCAAAGGTAACGTACATACACCGTATATAGGGTATATGGTTCTGGCCAACCCTTCATATATATTCTTGGCGTTTGGGGTGTGAAATGAGCTCTAATTGGAGCGTAAAGCACATCTTGTGCCAACTATTTTGTCACACTTATCCAGGCCAGCAGGGCCGCCCATTTCAGTCAAAGCTGTAGAGCAGCTGAGTTGTTTACCATGACCATAAACCGCACCAACGAAGGAGCATGTTTGGATTTTTGCTCAGAGCCCCCCCGCTGGTCACATACTCAGCACTGCGTACGTCCGCTAAGGGAGCACTTTAGCACATCGTCAGTGACATTCAATACTTGACAAGAGGCACACATACCTGCCTCTCCCTCATGCTTGCAATCCGTGCAAGTGCCGCTTCGTCCTCTGAGCTCAGCGCATCTGCTGCTCCGGTTTCCACACATCCTTTCCCATGTGCCTGTATAAGAATCCCAGATCTAAGACTCACAACCAGCGTTGTTGGGTTGCATGGACCAACCAAGACGCGATAAGTCAGATTGAGAGGCTGCCTTAAGTGCTGGTCTAAGCGTTTCTCGTCAGTGATCTTTTCACCACTAGCCTGCCACACAATCCCCACAATCCAGACTTAAGACAAATTTATCAGTTAACTGACAACTTTTAGATAACAGGGTGACAATTTATTGAAAGCCTGCGACACTTCCACTTCCTTCAGGGCTTAGAAAGAAAATGAGAATGTATAATATGACCCTACAATGCATGTATAAACTGATTACAGGACCAGCCATAAACAAGCAAAGTTACAGCTCCCATAAGTGCATGGGCTCATTGCAAAGTGTACCTGAGGGGGATGAGCTGTTGTAGAGCTGGGGGGCAACGAGTGAGGAGCGGTGGCTGTTTTTGCAGGGTTGGGAAGGCCTTGATTCTGCTGGGTGTGCGTGTGCGATCGCGTTTGAGCAGCTTGCGCAGGTTGTTCGTTCTGCTGCTGCTGCTGCTGCTGCATCCCCCCTTGCTTCATATGCTGTGCGTTTTGCGCCGTTGTGCCTGCACTTGCGGACCCTTGTGTGCCGCTCAACTGTGTGAGTATGGAGAGAAGGACACAAGTATGACGGTGAACGGTGGGCTTTGACTGAGTCTGTTGTATGGTCAGTTTGGGCTAAGGCTCAGCTCTGGAATTTGGAGAGACTTCCCACACTTGGAGTGAGGCACAGACCGCACTTCCATCAGGCAAGCAGGGTAACAACATGGCTTTTTCTAGGGTCAGGGTCAGATGCTTCTAGCTACAGGCACATTACACATTCCTGAGACGTTTGTTCCCCAAGTCATTGCACAGGCTACCCTGCTCAAATCAATAATTAGCCATCCCAGGTTGAATGCCTTTGTAATCCGAACTGAACAAAGTCAATCGTCAGACCAACCTTGCCTGCCCTTATGGCTGCAGGTCGCAGGTCGCAGGTTGCAGGTGCGCAGGTGCGCAGGGCACAGGAACGACTCTATTGTTCAGGGGCAGCAAGACTAATACGCGTAAGGCTGGCCAGAACGGTAAATATACACCGTATGTGACCGCACATTTGGTGATTTCCCTGCCAAAAATACCGTATGTACACCGTAATATACATGGTTTTGGCCAACCCTCAATATACGCAATATGCGCTGTGCATCTGGGCATGGGCTATCCAGTCCAGAAACCCACATTTGAGCTGTCAAAATCACCTGCTCATCGCGCAACCAGTTCTCCTCCCTTTGGGGATCGTACAGCTGGGGTGGCCCTTGTGCTCCTGCTGATAGCCCTTGAGGATGGATTGCTGCAGGGTCTGCATTGCTGCCCTCCTCGTTCCCCTCAGCCACAGGACCTGTTCCAAGTGAGCACAGCTCAGGGTTTTTAGTGCAATATCACCCCTTTGTCATACAACCGTATTCCAGTCACCATCATCACATCACGAGATCACGAGATGTACTTGCTGCACGGCTGGGTAGCTGCCTCGCACTAATGGGTTTGCATTAACCAACCAATATTCAGAGACTGTGTGATATGGGCACTGCTCAGACTGCAGGAGACATACACAAACTGCCCAAAAGGGTGTGGTCATCCTCTTAATAGTAATCTTTTCCAAGGACGGACGCAACGTGCAGCATGGTCAGGGCATGGAAAGATAGAGAGGTACAAGCAGGCACTGCAAAACACCAAAAAGGGGGGGGTGACTGAGGCCACAAGGCATACTTTTTGAATTTTCCTTGGGTACATCTCGCATGGCAGGCAAGTTCGAGCTCAGGACTTTTTCATGGATTTCAAAGCCATTCAGCTTGATACTGCCAGTTATGAAAGACGTGCCTAAACGGCCATGGTGTGACGTATGCTGCATCTGACGATCCAGAGCATCAAATAGAGCGTTCTTCGTGTTTTTCCTCAATGATTTGTTTGCAAGTAAAGTGGAGTGGGAAAATTATGTGTGGTTGGTGTTCTTATGTTTTGGGCATTTACCTTGGAAGAAAAAGGGGCGCAAAAAGACTGTTTACTTCTCAACATCCATTCCGGGTTTATGACACAGATTTACCAGTGGCATTTTTGAAATGAAATGGGTTACATTTAGGGTGGTGTGCCTGAATACATGTGCATTATGTGCCAAATATCTCGGCTACACACTCTTCCAGGCCAGCAGGGTGGTTGATTCAGCCAAATTTGTATCTGCAGCTTGATTGCATAATGCCTCTGTATTCTGTAGAAGCTGGCCCCCCTTTGACAGAATACAACTTTTTTCATTAGGGCATTACGCAGATTGGCAAGATCACACACTGGCAGAGTTGTTAGAGTGTGTGCTATTAAATGTTATGTCGTATATTGACTCGTGTCTGTCTTATCTTTTCTGGGCCGTGACTTGTAATTCAAAATACGCAAATAAAGTCTCCTGCCATACCATTGGTGCACAAAAAGTGTCCCGGAACAACAAATGAAATTGCTCTTGCCCTACCTACTTCCTGATTAATTTATTTACAAGTAGCAGCGCTGTCATCACACGCTGTGTTCTAAACAAGGATGTGTTCAGAACTCCCCCCCCACACACATTCCATCATACCTGCGACGGCACCCGTCCTCTTCCAAGTACAGTTATGAACATTGACATTGCTACCGCACTCCAGCACACATACAAACACACTCTCTCTCACACAAACACACACACACACACACGTGTCCCATCATACCTGCAACGGCATCCTTCCTCCTCCAGATAGAGCTGCGAATATTGCCATTGCTGCCTTGTTTTGCACCTTCCCCCCTAGATGCAAGCTTGGCTCCCCATTTGCTATCACTGGTGTGTGATTGTGCAGTTGTATGTGTGAGAGTGTGTGTGCACATGTGTGTATGTTTGTAGCTCTTTGATTGTGCGTGCACATGTGTGCACATGTGCGCTTGTGCTTATGTGGGTGCAAGTTCTCTTGTCTGATGTGTTAAGCGAATTACCTGGCCTGGCAAAGCTGCTGCAAGTGTCGATCAAGCTGTCCCTCATCCATTTCTTCATCAAATGCTAGGCTCGAAAATGCGGCTGGCACTGAAGATTGTAGCTTCATGCCAGCAGCGCTCCCGATTCCCTGCAAGTGTGTGTGTGTGTGTGTGTGTGTGTGTGTGTGCGTGTGTGTGTGTGCGTGTGTGTGTATTTCATATGTCATATGTTACAATTGCGTGTGCGTTGCGTGAGAATGTGTGCGTATATTGTCTTCGGGTGTTGAAATTTATGTGCCATCCTTAGTTGCAGTGCACGCGGAGGTTGTGACCTGAGTCTCACAATCCAAGGTACTCTTCTGGGAGTAACTTCTTCTGCTTTGCCTCCTGACAGCATTGTTGGGATAAGCATGTACACACACAAATAAAACTAGAACGAGAACATCACGTTCACATGTGAGCACTGCTTATCCTGCAGTTGCTCTGCTTCCCATATTCTAAACAGCATGTAGGGAGCAAATGTGTATACACAACAGCACGTGCATCACGAGTACGTGTGGACGCCTGGAACACTCTCACAAGCACACACACACACACATGCACACACCTGTGTGGCTGAAGCCTCGTTGTCTGTCTGCTTTCGGGCTCCCAGCGGTCCTTTGTAGGCGTCAGGGAAGAGTGTTGGGTTCATTGGGTTCAGGGTGTGAGGCTCGTGGCCTCGAGGAGCCTGCGCAGGAATACGTGCACCGACAAAAGCTCACGCCTGCAGCTTTTTATGATTTTGACACGTGCCATGTGAAAGGTACGTGAGATGCATGAGACATACGTAGAAGATTTGAATGGCGCGTGAGATGTACGAGGCACTACACTTAGGAAGAGGTGTGAATGGCACGTGAGATGTATGAGGCACACTTAGAAGAGGTGTGGACGATGCGTGAGATGTATGAGGCACGCTAGGAATAGGTGTGCATGGCGCGTGAGATGTATGAGGCACACTTAGGAAGAGACGTGCTAGGTGTGCCCACGATTTCTCACCAGGGTTGCCGAGTAGTGTGCAAAAATACCAGACATGGCCAAGCCTTTAGAGGCGCCCACACCCATAACACCGTAGAAATCATGTACTGGCCCGTCCTTGGCCCTTGGCCCAATAAACAAAAGCTTTCTCCTCACAGAGCACACCCACCTGATCTCCTAAAGCCTCCCTCCGTGCCGTTGCCACTTTGCTCCTGCCCCGGTTAAATAGCTTTTGTGTATTGCTGCATGGTCATAGTGGTGATGTGCGTGTGCGTGTTTGTGTGTATGCACGTGTTTGTGTGTATGTGTATGTGTCAATGAGGTGTGTGTTTGTGTACACCTACCTGAATGCGTGGTACGTATATGTACATGATTGTGCTCACTCGTGAGTACATCAATTGTACAAGGTGTACAACATTCTTTTGCTTCCGTCAATAACATGCGTACGCTCTCACACACACACACACACACACACACAAACACACACACGGATATATGTATATACACAGACATATATGATTATACACACACACTCGTACATACACACATGTGCACATGCTGAACCACGCAACTCACCTGGTGCTGGGCAGCCCTGCGGCGGAGCCTTGCACAGCGTATTGAGGCTGCCAAGACTGGACACCAGCTGACGCCAGGTTGCTGCCCCTTGACGTGGTCTCTCTGGTCATGGCCTCGTCCAGTGACCCGTCTTTGTTGCCTTGGCCTGTGGGGTGTGGGCATTGGACTCAGTGCGTTGTCACAGGAGCTACAGAGGGAAGACTGTTGCAGAATTACGGGCTAACATTGTATTAAAGGTACCCGGGCCTTGTTGCATCAGCCTGTGGGGTGTGTGCAGACGACACCCGTGGGTGGAGCCCTGACTTGGAGGTGTGTACTTGTGTGTGTATTGTGAATGTGTGTGTTTGTGTTTGTGTGTATGTGTGTGTGTGCGTGTGCGTGTGTGTGTGTGTGTGAGAGATAAATAGATAGAGAGAGAGAGAGAGAGAGAGAGAGAGAGAGAGAGAGAGAGAGAGAGAGAGAGAAAGAGAGAGAGAGAGAGAGAGAGAGAGAGAGAGAGAGAGAGAGAGAGAGAGAGAGAGAGAGA
>Ga0307942_1000286_pt1 | contig 33012 bp, 33 predicted proteins | sample OrgLakmetagen175_FD_201846 | JGI IMG/M metagenome (GOLD analysis project Ga0307942, IMG submission 201846) | Saline water microbial communities from Organic Lake, Antarctica - #175 | ecosystem: Environmental > Aquatic > Non-marine Saline and Alkaline > Saline | place: Antarctica: Organic Lake... | reverse complement strand
GGGAGAGGGAGAGGGAGAGGGAGAGGGAGAGGGAGAGGGAGAGGGAGAGGGAGAGGGAGAGGGAGAGAGAGAGAGAGAGAGAGAGAGAGAGAGAGATGGAATGATAAAAGGAGCGAAGTTTGGGGGAAAAAAGGCAAAAGGGAGTCAAAGTATGACATAGGGTAAGGTTACATCGCTATATATGCCTTAGGGGCATCTGAGTGGAAGCTTGGGAAAAAGCCTGTAACCACGCCTGTCTAAACAAAAGGGGAAGCATCTATGATAAGCCAGAGAAAGAGACGGAAAAAAAGGTCTAGTTTGGAGAAGAAAACGATAGTCAAGTACAGCTTAAGAACTAACAGAAAAGGGTTTGGTCTGAGCACAGAGAGTTCTGATGGAAGCAGCATGTTCAAAAAGACCCGTTTGTCTATGTGTGTCTGTATGCATGAAACTGTCAGTGAGAGGCTGAGAGAGCCTCGTGAAACCAGGAGCGCCAAAAAAACAAAGTGCAGCGGAGCAGAAGAGAGCGAGAACAAAGGACACAAGCAGCCCCAACACCCAAGCCACGCACCACACCCGGGCCACGCACCACACCCAGGCCACGCACCACAATGAGGGCACGCACCGCACCCAGGCCACGCACCACACCCGGGCCACGCACCACACCCGAGCCACGCACCACACCCGGGCCACGCACCACACCCGGGCCACGCACCACACCCAGGCCACGCACCACACCCGCCCAGGCCACGCACCACACCTGGGCCACGCACCACACCCAGGCCAAAACAGCAGGAGTGCCTCTGTCTCCTCTCTAACTCCACCCCACTAGCTCACCCAGCAACAACAGACCAGTCCGATGCTGTCCTCCATAACTTGCCAGTTAAAACCGTGAGCCAGCAGGGCATGCCTCCTGGCCGTGAAGGAAGCCGGTGCGTGCCTGACTCGCCAGGAGCCAGGACGCAAGCTACAGCCGGGCCCTGGTTGTGACTGTTGCCACGGCCACCACGTTGAGAGCTGCCGTGTTGCTCCGCCATATGACATAAGGACCATCAGAAAAAAGTTTGGTCTGAACACAGAGTCTTCAAGGAAGCAGCCAGTGCACCACAGAAGGCACGCCGAAGGTTAAGCTGATTCTAGAAACCAAAAGCAAAGTAGCAGGGGGGTTACTACTAATTAAGGTTATGCTCAAGCTTTTCTTCCAGTGCATACCACTCTTTAAGCGCCGGGACACACAATTGGTACCAATAGTACCCCCAAGTGCACTTTTAAGGTCCCACTTTTAGGTCCCCTCATCACTACCAGCAGACTTTTTCTTTTCTTAGGTAGGATGGTACCTACATACAGGTTTACCTGAGGTAAAGCCAGGTACTTACTACCTATATATTAGCTATAGAACAAAACGGGAAAAGGTCGCCTCCGTGAAAAAATCACAACCCTGCCAGCCAATCAGTCTCGCTTAACTTTGCGCAAGCATATCTCTGCACCCACACCACCATTCCGTGACCTGAGACATGCATTGGATAGCTGGTTTTTTGTTCTTTTAGCAGATGCTCTAAAGTTGGAGAGTTGCAGAGGCTGGGGAGGTTGATCGGAGCAACTTTAGAAATGTACCTTTTCCCTGCCAAAGTGGGTGCGAATACGCAGCGGGCCCCACAGAACCCCCCAGAATGCCAAATTTCCAGCAAATGTCAATGATTTAGATACAACATCAAGTATTGAGCATTCAAATGAGGTGTAAAGGCTTTGGATTGGGTGGAGAGCTAAGTGAAACTGGTAGGGTGGGTGTTTCACAGGGGCGACCAAAAGAATTATAATTGGTGGCTTGAACAGGTTTTGCCACTGATTTAATGCGGTCGGTTGGTCCTAGGAAAAGAAAAAGGAAAAATTATGCAGGCAGTGAAAGCCATTCCCCACATTAATTAGAAGGAAAAGGAGCCACTTTGGTACCGAGTACCGTAAAGCTCTTCACCACGAAAAGGAAAGGAAAAATTAATGGGGATCAGGAGGGTTGCAGGCTTGGCCTGAAACCGGCTCCTGATGAGAGTTGATAACAGTACTGGAGAGGGCACGTCTGGTATGGTTAAGTTTAGCAGCAAAGTTCACAGAGTGCACATGGAGCTTGGAGCTTGGAGGCAAGCTTCTTAATTCTTGAGAATCGAGACCCAGTTCCTTGAAAGACTTCAGAGTGTGAGTGTTGTAGATGGTGCCGCCCACACCCAATCAAAAGGATGATGTGGAGAGTAATGGAGGCTCCTTGGAGTATGTTGCAAAGGCTTCTGGTTTTATTTAGTCACAAGCAACGCTGTACCTTTTTTCCCTTCCAAAGTTTTTTGTAGGTGCTACAAGTCTGGTGCTACAACAACAATCACATTTTTTTACATGTTTTACAAACGCAGCCTAGCAGTCGCACGTTTTGACTGATGGCTTTATCTGTAAACACTGTAAACTCTGTAAACTTTGCCACTGCCTCTGCTTGCTTGTTCATGATAGAGGATGTGATTGGATCGCAACGCACAACTGGCTTTGAATGAAGGGGTTTGATGTGTGAAAGAACCTTGAGGGCTAAGCTAGACAGTTTGCATACGCAGCTTTGGAGTAAGCAGTAGCGATGTGAAGGCGGCTTCTTTTTTCTTGATCTAAGTAATCTGGGTGGTGACGAGCTTTGCAGTAACCCACCAAGATCATAAATACCTCAGCAACTTGCAGCTTGTCCAACAATGAAATGACACAGAGTAGTCGCTTAGCTGAGCTTTTCAATAGCACTGCTATTAGCAGTATAAATCTTATATGCGTTCGCTTGCAAACTGAGCTAGGAGAACCTACTCACCAAAAAGCACCTCTCCATCCTGAGACTTGCACCAGTAAAACAACCAAATCTTTCTTCGGTTGCTCTTCAGTTGCACAAAGAGGGTACAGTTCATCACTAAAGACACAAATAGCTCTCAAGGGAGGGGTGGTAAGGAGTTAAGGGCAAGGAGCGCTTCAAACCCTGCCACCCCTCCCTTGCTCTGTTCTGACAGAAGCCATGCAAACATGTATTGTTGCACACACTCAACTTTGCCTTCTTGTGGTCAACCAGGGAGCACCATGAGACATCACATCGCCATCAGCCCACCTTTCCCCTGTTGTAGTTAAGTGCACCAAAACGTCCATCCCTCGCATCTCACCCTCGTCATACGTACAATTGTGCACTAGACCCAACTCCTTCGCACGTAAAAACAAGCATTCAATCACTGAGGTCGCCTGAACCCGAGTCTTGTCGAGAAGCAGGGTCCCCCAGGTCATCGTAGTCGTCGCCATATCCCCCAAGCCCATTGACATCCACTCGACCTCGGCCAGCCCCACCCAGTTTGTACAGCTCCTGTGAGTTTGTAGGATACAGATTACAGGGTTGTAAAGACGAATAGATGGTCGGATACTTTACCATGTATCTAATTGAGCTAGGGGGTACCCAAGGGTAGCCCTTTCTCATCACTGCAGTATGTTAGGTAGCCCTGATGTGTCGAGCGTCAGGGCAATGTGAAATTGCGTACTGAGCAAACATAAAAGCCCCCCCCCCAATAAAAAGCAAAAAGCATGCAATAGTACATTTGCTTTCTGAGCTTTTCGAGCAAGCAAGTGTCAACTCGTAGGCCAGAGCCATACATCATAAACCACGTACGACCTTAACATTTAGAAACCTCCCTGCTGTCAACTCTATACACACCATACACGTACGTACTCGCACATATGTACAGTCATAGTCATTCCTGCCACTTGCCGCGGGTGCTTGGCTGCTGACTGAGGCATCTGGGCTGTGGCCAGAAAAGCCTTACCCTAATTTGCTTCAGCAGTGCATTTCAACACAATTCAAAACATGCCCAATGATTGTTCCTACTGCAAACAGAAATAGTGGCGCTGCGCTTGGGGAACCCTAGGTCGTGCACGTCATCATCAGCAAGTCTTGTGTCAAAAGGCATCGCCATTTGAGACGTTAAGGCCCAGTATGTCTTAAGAATAAGTCTTCTTTCTAATGATCTAGTTTTTATTTCCAGGAGCTCATAACAAATGGTGCCTCTCCCCAACCAGGGGCATCGTACTACAATTGGGAAGCACTACCCTACTCGGCATGAGGTTCTCACTCGATTTGGCGACAAACAGATTTGGAAAAAGCCAATCTTTTCTAAGCTATAAGACTCTCAGTTTCTCTAGCAATCCATAAGCCCTGGGCACTTTGTGTCGTAGGGTTCCAATAAAAATTTACGTAAGCAGCGAAAACCACTCACCCCCCCCAAGTTTAGGAAAAGGGGCCACTCTGGTGCACTCGAAACACACAAACAAGGAGATTACCTGGAGGCTGCCTGCCAGCACTGCAGAAGCGCGGGACGCCAGAAGAGGGGATCCATGCGTCGTGAGGGCAGCACCAAGAGCCTCTGTGCTGCCCAGAGCAGAAGACAGCGCGACCAAAAGACCTTGCACCTGAGCACGCAAGCATGTGGTGTGTATAAAGAAAATTGTTAGTGGACCTCAATGTTAATCAAGCATATCAGCCACTTTTATAGAGCGTCAAAGCATCCAAGTCACCAGCTTATGGTTTTCATTGTCCACCACACCCTTCACTTCTCCTTCCCCCTTCCTCGCTTATACTTACACCCTTACCCTCGCCCCTAACACGTTGCATGCTTAAAAAATATGCACATACCGAAGTGAACGGGCTCATGGATCGCACAGCATCGTGACGAGTTATGTGCAAGCGCCGCACCAGCACATAGTCCTCATTCAAGTCATTCTGCAAGCGTAAAAGATTATTTCAAAGAGTTCAGTGAAGAAAATTCCATTGAGGTGCTGCACATGAACTCGCAAGATTGAAGCCACGTCATTTCCAGCTGTGCGAATAGAACTAGAGAAAGCAGAGCGCAAAGCTCCAGCTTACACTACAGTATCCCCCTTAAGCTGCAACTGGTCTAGTCCTCAATCATTCTATTGCGTGACCAGTGCGGCGTTACTCCTCGTCTACCTCAGTTGCTAGCTGCTCTAATGCAGAACACAAGGAATGCGCACGTGTCATTCAGCAGGTTCACAATGGAACCCACAAGTTGGGTAGTTGGGTGGGCTAGCCGTACCTTGAAGTCTAGTGTGTCCAGATCTATCTGATCTGAGTGGAAGTCCTCATCATCAAGAACCACCTGGGGTGGTGTAAGCAAGGGCATACAGTTCAAAAGTGACAGTGGACATGTTGAAGCAGTTCGAAATGAGGAAGTCAAACTGGTGTTGACTACCAACAAGGATGGTGATGACTGGGAAGGCACCTTGAGTAGAGCAGAGCACACCCTCAGAAATTACAGTGTTTGCTCAGAGGGGGTCAACTGGGGAAATGTCTAAATATGTGCTTTTTATGCACTCAGAAGCCGGTCATCCACTACCCTTTAATTCAACTTGGACCATTTTTGCTTCAAATCGAAGCTGGAATTATGAGTTACACGAGAATGTGCTTGGATTCGTGTGGGTCACTCTGTGTGCAAATTGGCAGGGCTTCAAGCTCTGTGTGCAAATTGACAAGGCTTCAGCAAGAGAAATGACGGCCAAAACCCTAATAGAGTGGTTACGCATGGGATAACAGCCTGTGTTGGCCTACATCCCCAAGTACTTAATCGTTTCACTCCATTTCTTTTGCAATGATATTTGTTTGTTACAAGGATCCCATACCACCAGAAATCATGTGATTTGGTGCAGGGGGTGTCAGATCTGGCACACGGGTGGCTGGAAAGTAGGGTCCACGCCGCAGCCGATTTAGCATGGGCCCCCTCATTGGCAACAGTCAAACTCAACTGCTATGGAGCCATACCATTCGGAACTGAGTATGACAGTTGCCAATGAGGGGGCCCATATTCTGGGCACATCTGAAAACACCCCCGTTTGGGGGGACAACAGTCTGCAACCCCTTGCCAAACACACACCCAGAAACTTACACTTCACATGCCAGGCAACACAGGGATGTACGACCTACTCGTCCTACAACTGGCCCTTCTCCCAACATACATACACACATACTCATACATACATACACACGCACACACAAACAAACACATTCAAATGCACACACACACTCGCACGCGCACACACCAATACACACCCACACACCTGCAAGCCCAGGCTACACAGGCGAACCACCTGCCCCACATCTGCCACCAGCGGCTGCACAACGGCTGGGCCTGAAGATGGGTGAGTGACTAACGCACACATGGAGGCAGTGGCAATACGGCGACGATAGCGCCCCAGCATGGCCATGGTCTTGACACCTGTCATTGGAATGTGTGCATGTTGCAGATTTTTAGCCCGGCAGTCAGACGTTCTGACTCAGTGACGGCTAGTTCCTATTGACTTTCTCCCCTTGTACACTTTGGCTGTAGAGACGGAATGCACGTACCCATTCTGCCTGCTGCTCTACACATTCAAGCATGCATGCATTTGTTTGGTCGGTATTGTTTGGGGGATGTAACAACATTTACGGCCTAATAGCTGCTGTTCATTACAGCCGAGCAACACAGAAAGAGCAACTTTAGCATGGACCGCTTGGCGGTACAAAGCCCGCTCATAAAGCAGCCCTCAAGCCCTTTCCCTTAGCTGATGTGGGGTGTGGGTTATCTGCCTGCCTGCCTGGTTTTTCTTTTTCTTTTCTTGACTATGTTGTTCTGTTGAACCAGGAGTTTGCCAAAGTGGCGCAAATCACACATGCTGCGTTCCTGACATTTTTGTACCGCACTGACGACAACTAGCTTTAGCTTTGTACACAACGAGCCATTGGACCAGCAACGCAAACCACAAAACGCACAAAAATTATGCAAGGCATGAATGGCACAAGCCATATGCTAGCTTTGACTATCTACGATTGAATTGTTTTGTCGGTTTGACTCTGCGTTGAATCTTACACGTTACACGTCCTGTGCCAGTGCCGGTGCAGTACAGTGTAACGTGTCAAAAAATTGTATGCACACGTGCACACACACAAACACACACACACACGCACACGCACACGTACACACACACACGCACACGTACACACGCACAATCACATACCTATGACTTCTTCCAAGAACCGTGCACTGGCCACAGACAGCCACTTATCCAGGAAGGATGATGCCATTGAGTGACTACTATTACTAATGCTGGCGGCATCTACATGCCCTTGTTGCTGCTGCTCATGTTGCTGCTGTTGCTGCTGCTCCAGGACAAGGGGTAGGAAGGAGGCCGGTTGCGTGAGGAACACACGGCCTAGGACCTGTGGTGGTGGTGGTGGTGGAAAAGGCGTTTGTACATGTATGTGTGTGTGTGAACACAAGGACGTCAATGGACTAGAGAAGCAAGCTATTACTGGGTGTGTGAGGAATGGACAGCTTAGCACGGTAATGCTACCTGCAGGCAGCAAAAACCACCCTCCACGTTCAACTTGTGGGAAAAGGAACAACTTTAGTACCGCACAACATAAACTCCTCCACCACCACTTATAAGAAGCAAATGTTGTGACACGTGTCAGGAAAGGGTTTTCAAGATAGCCCCCCTAGTTACTTAGTATCATATACACACAGACACAGCACACAAGAGCAAGTGCAATCAAAGTGGACGCCTCATCAATGCGCTTGCTTCCAAACGATTTAGGAACAATTCAGGAAGCCCTGCGTAAGTCACACTGCACTAGGCACGTTGACATCTGAACCTTCACAATGGTCTGAAAGCTCAGTAGCATCACATCACACTCACCCTGTGACATCACACCCAACGCCATCAGAATTTCACCATCCTCTGTGACATCACACCCAACGCCATCAGAATTTCACCATCCTCTGTGAAATCACACCCGACGCCATCAGAATTTCACCATCCTCTGTGACATCACACCCAACGCCATCAGAATTTCACCATCCTCTGTGACATCACAGCCAACGCCATCAGAATTTCACCATCCTCTGTGACATCACACCCAACGCCATCAGAATTTCACCATCCTCTGTGAAATCACACCCAATGCCATCAGAATTTCACCATCCTCTGTGACATCACAGCCAACGCCATCAGAATTTCACCATCCTCTGTGACATCACACCCAACGCCATCAGAATTTCACCATCCTCTGTGACATCACAGCCAACGCCATCAGAACTTCACTATCCTCTGTGAAATCACACCTAGCGCCACCACAATGTCACCATCCTCTGCCTTGTACATATACGAGGTTGATGGTGCTGTGCCGCTGCTATGATGCTGCAGTATTGCGGCAGCAGCTGGACACTCCTTGAAACAGTTCCAAGCCCTTGCACGCAACCGTCAGCCTGCCATCAAGGCCTCACCTCCAAAAAGCCTTCCATCACGTTGACAACCTTAACGTTGACGTGCTGGGCTGGTAACCCTGGGTGGGCCACAAAGTGCACCATGGCACGAAAGGTGGGGGCCAGCAGGGAGGGCACCTATGCAGAATAGTACGTATGTGTGGGGCAGTGTGTGCGTGTTAAACACGCAATATTTTAGGTAGGTATGTATGTGGAAAGCATCCTTTGTGGGTACCACTTGACCTTCCTGCACAGTTGTGTGCACACTTCTCACGCGCTGAATGAGGGTCGGAGTGCTGGAAGAACGACAAGGGCACCGCCGTGACCCAGGACAGGTTAGCTAGGCCTTTACAGAGGTTACAGAGGTTACACATAAAGCCGCCATCAGTCTAAAAGGTGTGACTGCAAGGCCTCTACGTGCTGCTTAACTCCAAGATGTTGATTTGTTTATAAAACAGCCCTTGATGTTGAAGCTTGTCTTGTAACCATGACCTTCAATACTGAAATGTTCCATTCGTAGGTGATACGAGCGTCTGGGAAAGAGGTGCCTTCATGCCTGGGTCACCGACACACACACTTTATGCTTTTTCAATTGCGTCTGTGTATTGTGCAAGTCTTGCGAGGCAGAAGCCATTTCAGTGTTTACAGCACCAACACTTGGTTTATTCCTCGTCACGTCCTCCAGCAGTAAATGCACACACACACACACACATACATAAACACACATGCGTGCACACGCACGTTGCTAGCAAGCACGTAAACCGCACATACGCACACACACATTACATACGACACATTACATACGACACATAACACAAACGTACACACATAAAATGCCAATCTCTTTTTGCAAACACTCACTTCTTGAGGTGACAGCTGCAGCATGACGTCTGCTAGGGCAGAGGCCGCCATGGCCTCAGCGGCAACTTCAGGGGGGAAGGAGCGAGGAGCGGACGTGCTGCCCACACCTGCAGGGCCACTTCCTGCGGGTGGCAGTGCATGTGCGTGCATGCGTGTATGTATACCTATACCCACGTAATTTGTGGATACGCTGCTCCCACCTGCAGGGCCACTTCCTGTGGGTGGCAGTGCGTGTGAGTGTGTGTGAATATACCTATACCCACGTATTGTGTGGACATGCTGCTCACACCCGCAGGACCACTGCCTGTGGATGGCAGCGTGAGGCGTGTGTGTGTTGTGTGTGTAAGCACGCGCCTGTGCATATGTCTGTGTGCGCTTGAGCATGTCTGCATGCACTTCACTTGTATTTTGTGCACATGAGTATGTAACTGCGAGCATTGTCAATGCATGCACTCCATCGATGAGGCACCAAAACAGCATACGCTCACACCCACACCCACACCCACACCCACACCCGCACCACCACCCACACCCACAGCTATACTCACACCCACCCACACACACACACATACATATACCTACACACCCACACCCACACCATTGCGCACCCCCCCCCCCCTTCCTCTGCACACATACACACACGCTCACACCTGCAGGCGGAAGTGCGGGTGTTGCTGCCTGTATGCTGGCAAGAGCCGCCTGCTCCACACCGGAAACGCTGCTGAGGAGGGCGGCTTGGATGAGGTCCACCAGTGGGATCACACTGCACGAGCAGGGCGTAGCGTAAATAGTGGAGTGTGCTAAGCACAGAACACACGACACGATTGAGAGGGTGGCTTGGATGAGGTCTAACAGCGGGACCACACTGCACGAGCAGGGCGTGGTGTTAATAGTGGAGTATGTCAAAGACAGAGCACGAGACGCTATTGGGGAGGGCGGCTTGGATGAGGTTTGACAGAGGGACCACGCTGCTCGTTCACAAATGGTGGCATTTGTGCAAACGCCACTGAGGCTGCCTCTCAAGGAAGCCAAGGCTGGTCCAGGGGTCTACGTATCAGCGCACATGCAATTTATTAACATCCAAGATCGGATGTGGGCAATGCACTGACAGGCATGAGCGCCTGCTTTGTTTTTTGGCCAATTGAAAAGTTAGCAGCAAAACAAGTACAGACAAACGCGCGCAAATACAAACACACACACACTCTCACACACACACACACACACACACACACACACACACACACACACACACACACTCGGCACTGCCCAGGCATCAACCTTCAGCAGTAGGCATAAAAAGAAATGCACTTTCATGCCGTTTTTGGCACGTGCTCTCTTACTTGAACACGCACATACATGCACAAAACAAAAAAACCAACCTCGTGCCGGCCCCCAGCAATAGGTAGGACTCCACGATGGGCAGCACTGCAGTATTGTCTTTGCCACGTTTCAAAATGGCAGCTAGGTTGGGTAGCAACAGGATCAACTCTTGGGGCACCTATGGAGTCGTGTGTGTGTGAGAGTGTGTGTTTGTGCACATGCACGTGCGAGAGTGAGTGTAGGGGCGCCTTATAAGAAACGCGTAATGCATCATGAACAGCGCAGCCATGAGGTTGCTCCCTTGCGTTTAGGCAAAGGGTGACAGGACAAAGGATGAACACATGTACGATGTGCACCAATCTGCAGGAGTGGCTGCCTACCTCGCTAACAGTTATATGATGCAGAATGATAGAAAGTAACACTGGTCATTGGGTGTTGAAAATGACAATGGGCTATAGAAAGAGGGTCGGTCAACAAGGCTATTCAGTTCATTCGGCTGTTTGCTGGGCGTCACACGCACACACACTTTGGACTTAATCTGCGCATCGTATGTATGCACTTGTGTGTGAGTTTGAAAGGTGGGCAACAAAGCTGAGCATTATGCACGGCATGTATGTAAGGATAGGTGTGTGGATGCTAGAACAGAGTCTTAGGCACAGCACCTTGTGCGTGTGTGTGCGTGCGCGCGTGTGTGTGTGTGTGTGCGCGCAGGTGAGTGTGTGACAGAGAGAGAGAGAGAGAGAGAGAGAGAGAGAGAGAATGTACGTGTATGTTTATGTTTGTGCTTGCGTTTGTGCCTGTGTGAGTGTGAGTGTGAGTGTGCCAGTGTGTGCCATTGTTAAAAAGCAGAGCCTCCCTCACCTCAGGCACAGCACTCAAAGAACAGCTCCACAGCCGGAAGGCCTCCTCCACTAGACATTCCGACTCAGGAGACCCTGCACGACAGACGCAAGCACACAGTAAGTTCTGCAAGCCGTGGAAAGAAATACGCAGGCAGTGACAGTCACACTTCCCACGTCAATCAAGGACAAGGAAGCCACTTGGGTACGACCTAACCAAAGGACAAGGAAGCTATGTCGGTACATACAGACTAAGCTGCATGAGAACAAGGAATCTTACAATCTCATGTATGTCTCCGTACACACTATGCGATTGCTTCCTTCAGAACTTTCTTCCAGTGTCGCTGCAACACTGTCGGCATACAAAGGCTTGAAATGAACGAGATACATGTGAAGGAGGCGCACCCCACACAGCACTCCCACCCATAATATTCTATGCTCAACACAGCATGCAGGGGTCTGTATGAGCATGTGTGTTTATTCCAGGACGTGCATGCATGCAAGATTCAAGATGTTGTCACAGACGCGTCCATAAATGGGCAAGTGACTGATGACAGGGATCTGGTTGACGGTGTGAGTCAGGAACTGAGTGACCCACCTAAGCTGGTGGCATACTGAAGCAATGGGTACACCACACCAGCCACCTGCGCGCATCGTTTTTTATGGTCGTAATCGTTTTTTGGAGGGGCTTTGGCTAAGCATGAGCACTAGTTACGAGCCGTTTGTTAATGCACACTGATCTCAATCAGCACAGACGTTTACTCCAACTCTTTGGCTGATCATCAATGACTGGGAAATTCAAGTCCAGCTCTCGTGCGAAATAGAAGTATATAGTATGCAATGCACACACACCAGCAAGTAGGGACATGCCTTGTCGCACGCTGAGTCCTGCAGTGCTATTAGGCTTAGTGTGTATAATTATGCACTACACACTACGCACTCATGCATGCGAGCACTGCTTTACAGCTCAATTATGCATGTAACCACACATGCTTGCAGTATCCCTTGCATCCCAGAACTGGCATGTACAGAAGAGTTGAAGGTAGCTTGAGATCAGGTTCTGGTGCAACGCTACAAAATAATGCCAGAGCCATGGCAGGCCCTTTTTTTTATTGCTGAGAGATCCACTTGATTTTATCACTCAGCAACGCACTGGAATGGTCGCCTTCCACAGACATTGTGCGACGTACACAGACACCGTAACATTCAAGCCAAGGATGCCCTGCAGACACCTAACAGCAAACGCATGCCTTTCTGTGACAGAGCTGGCCTCCCCAGTACCTGCAACCCCATCTCAGATCACCCTTTTTCCAGGCACCCAGCCCCCTCACATGAGCTTCAAAGTGTTGGGTGCGTCATGTGTGTTCATTCACCTGTGAGGTCACTTACACAGGCCCAGTCTGACCCTCACCTGTGAATTCCTCAGTGCCACACCCTTTAACTTGCCCACAAGGTGTGTGAGCACGGCCAACAGTGCACTGTGCAGGCGCACCACCGCTCCTACATTAGCATGCCACGTGAGCAGACATGTGTGTGTGTCAGTAAGTTTGAGCACAGCCAGAAGTGCACTGTCTAGGCGCACCCCTGCTCCTACGCTGTGTGCCACATAAGTTAAACGTACGTTTGTGTTTGTGTGTTTGTGTGTATGTGTTTGTGTGTTTGTGTGTGTGTGCGCACGTGTCAGCACAGCCAACAAGGCGTCGTGTAGGCGCACCACTGCTCCAGTGATGGCAAAAACATTGGGTGTGGTGTGTTTTGTGTGGCGTGTGTGTATGTTTAAACACGTCCTTGTGTTTGTGTTTGTGTTTTGTGTGTGCGTGTGTGTGTGTGCTGTGTGTGCGTATGTGTGTGTATGTGCGTGCAGCTGTGCATTGCATGTGTTGTAAGTTGTGAATGCTCTGTAATTCAATTGCTCTGGGCTTCAACGGAAGCTCGTTTTCAGGGTAGCTTGCGGCGGGACCATGACACAAGGTTTTGCTAACAGAACAAAGCTCTACGATCAACCTCTGTAGAACCCAGGCATGATTACCAGCTGTGCCCATCCTCAATGGCACTCTTTACCATTTACCACACTCAAATCCACGACCCCACACACTCAGCCGCGTCGAACAGCATCGTAGCTTGCATTCCTGCACTGTATAATTTAGACACCCCCTCACCTAGCCATTCCTCCGGAACAAACAGGCACACTTACACATACAAAAACAAACTCACACACACGCGAGCTCACCCGAATCTCCCAGCTTCCGTCCTTCCACCTCTGGCCCCCTGCCGGAAACCAATTTCCCGCCTTCCTGCTTGATGAAACTGCTGCATTGTGGAGAAGCAACAGCAGGGTGAGCAAGAAAGCGTGGGTTCCAACAGCGGCAGGGTAAGCAAGCAGGCGCAAAGTCCTGCCGCAGCAGCAGAAGATGCGTGACAAGCAGCAGCAGAAGACGTGTGACGAGCAGCAGCAGAAGAAGTGTGACAAGCAGCAGTAGAAGGTGTGTAACAAGCAGGCCCGCTGCAGGAGGTGCAAGGTCAGAAGGTGACAAGACAACATGGTATGTGCATTGGATAAAATTGAACACAAATATTGCTGCACAAACATGCACACACACACACAAACACATACACACACAAATACACACCTGTCACTACTAGGAGAAGGACCCCCACTGGCAGCAGCCCACAGCGCAGGAAGGGCAGAGGCAATGGCAGGCAGGTGGGGGCCTATTCGCTCTCCTAGAACCTGTGGATGTATTACACGTATGTGTGTGTATTACACGTATGTGTGCGCAAAGCATGTTGTAAGTAAAGTTTGCATCATGCCTTCTGTTTGGTGTGTGTGTGTGTGTGTGTGTATGTGTGTGTGTGTGTGTGCTAGTACTTGTACTAGCATTCACGTCTCGTGTCAGCCTATATGTGAGATGAAGTCCTACAGGCCACTCTCCTAGTGTGCACAAACGTGTCTTGTAATGTGTGAATGTGTGAAATGTGGAAAACGACGGTGTTGGCAGAATCTCATGCCATTCTTGGGATCTATGCATGTCAAAGCATTTTGCATTGAAACCCTACCTCGACCAGCACAGACACCAGCTGTAGGACTCGAACCATGCTCTCAACCTGAACAAGCAAAAGAGTGGTGTGGTGTAAAGGGAGCGTGTAACAGGGCATTGCGTGCATGGGATTTGGAATCACAGTGCCCAATGTGCTGCCTAATCAGCAGTCTAAATGCACGTACGCACATACATGCACATAAAACATACAAAAGCACATACATTCGGAACTGGGGATAAGGTAGGAGGGCATAACAAAAAGGGCAATAAATCCATTGCCAGAATGCAAAGGTATTGAGGCTGACTAAGAATAGTGATACACGCGCATCCAAGTTAGAATAGCGATACATGCGCATCCACGTAAAAATGGACCTAAGGAACAGCCAAGCACAGGAACATACGGAGAAAACAAGTGCATTGTCCAGTCAAATGTGATTTCATCTTCATTAGGGAGGGAGGAGGCGTTTGAACCTCCAGTCAAAAGTCCATTCAGAGGGAGGAGCTTTTACAACAGCTTTGCGATTCCATTAGATGAATATCGGTCATATTAAAGCTGACCTTATTTCTACCTCAGGGGCTGCTGTGAGTGTAGCTCACGTTAGATGTGCATTCGACCTTGTGCGACTTAAGAAGAATGTTGCATTAAATACCAGCTAAGTATTTGCAATCCAGCGATTGCAGGACAAGGCTTCCTATAATGCAATAAAGAAGACCTCCAGGCACCGAGGATGAGACTTTAGCCGTCGATTGAAAACAGAAGACCTCATCACAAGTCTGACACTCTCCTGAATTCTGCCTAGATAACCATTGAAAAAAGGAAAAGGGGAGAGTGCCTCGCTGCCGTGAATAAGGCCAATTAACACACACTTGCTTATCAGGCAAAGTCCAGACAAAGTCGCGTTAGGGTGCAGGTTGCGGTTAGACGTCAGTTACAGTGCACATCACGGTCTTATTGCCTGCAGGAATGTCACGAGATCTCCCCATATCACCTCAACACAGCCACATTGGCCTCCTAGGTATCTGCCTCTCTTCTCTTTCCCTCGACCACACCTCCCTTTTGGCCCTCATTCTCCACCATACCTCCACAAGCCGACCAAGCAGAGCAAACGCTGCCGTGAGCGAGGTCGAAATGTCACCCTCTAAAGCAGTGAGGCGGGCATTCATGCGCTCCCGTGCCTCAGTAATCACGCCTGGTGTTGTGTAATGTACGTGTGTGTCATGTGTGCGTGCATGGACATGTGAGATAAAGCTGCGCAAGATATTTGATAGATATTTTAAGCTAAATAAAAATTCCGCGGCTTGCGCTGAAACATTCACAACATTCATGCAGACCCAAGCACGTGCACACTTGTTTAGAGGGAAGCAACTCAGCAAATGTGTTGCTGCCTCAGCAACTACTGCTCACAGATTTTATAACACACGTTCAGCAATCATCCATACCCATATCAACACCCACACCCACGCCCACACCTAGAAGGCCTAGCTTAACTGCCCACACACCATGCTTACACTCCAGCCCATCCCCCAGTTTCCAACTGCACGTATAAAATACGTGCACACACACACGCACCGCTGCTCTCCGCCTCAGCTGCCTCGTCCACATCGTCTTGTAGCCGCAGTGCTTCCACCATTGAGGGCATACCTGCTCCAGTGCCCTGGGCTTTACGGCGCGCCTGTACGGGAATGCAGGCAAGTCGTGTGTGTACATGCATGCGGTTGTGCAAGCTCGTGCGTGTGTGTACGCATGTGTGCACGTGTGTATGTGTGTGATTGTGTGTGATTGTGTCTGTACATGCATTACCGTATTACTGTGCTCGTGCTTTGTTATATAGGCAGGCACAATATGCTTACTACAACAACGAAGAGGGCAAGTAATTGGGGAGCACACGTGCTTACACACACACACACACCGCTTTCATTTGCCCTCTTTGTTGCTCTGCAGGCTACGATTGACAACACCAGTCAGGCTGCTGAACACAATACTTTCCTTCCACACTGAAGCTCAAGAGCCATGTTCATACAAGATATGTAAAGGAAGCCATAGAGCTCTAGTAGCAAAAAGTGTGATCTGCCTCATGACATGAGCCCTTTGCTGTTCGGCAACGACGCCTGTGTTCCTTTGAATTCATGCTTGAAGTGATGTCATTTGCGTATTGTGTCAGCAAGAGCAATCCAAGCACAGCACACCTGGTCGTGGGTTTCAAGCAGGGCTTGGTCATCTAAAATCTGTGCGGACATGGCAAGCACGCCCGTCACGGCTGTCAACGCAACCTGGGAGCCATGGGGGGTGTGTGTGACTGTGGGCATAAGCTGTGTGTGTATGTGTGTGTGTGTGCTTAATCATGCACACAGACATTTTGTCAACTACAACAACACCTGATCATCACACCACTAGGGAGGGTTTTTTATTTTATGTAGCTTTCTCTCACTCACGCAGAACATGTCCACATTGCACTACATCAGAATACATATTCAGAACGCAGGGAAGAAGTGGCCGACATGTCAATAGCAGCACGCCACTGCTGGCACATCGTAAAGATTGGCAGGATAATAGTGCCCCCTGTCCAAGCAGCAAGGCCTATGTAGATTAAGACGAATCAATGAATTTTTCCAGGGATGGGTCATACGGCGTAGGCGTATTATACGTCGTATCGAATTTATCACGTATTTTACCGTATTTTTCAAATTGCTCCGTATAATACGATTTTGGGCATTAAACGAATTTTGCAGCCACAAGCCCCCCAGACACCCCCAGAAGCACTCCCAGGCCCTCAGAAGCACTCCCAAAGCCCTCCAAAGGCACTTCCAAGCCCTCTAGAGCCCTCCAGAGGAAACCCCCGCCCCTCAGAACGTAGCATGATCACTTGCTTTATTGCTACTACAACCCAGAAGATGGTGCCTGTAGCGTAGATGAATTGTGCAACAGCTGCATCCACACAAGCCTTGGTCACTGCCCTCCTGCTGCAGGTGTCCAATGACTGTGTAGATGCTGCTGCTGATGTGCTTGCTGTAGTCCTTTGCAGTGCCTCTCTGTTCCTGCATGCTCGTCGCGTCGGCAATTTCTCCCATTGCTAGCGAGCGCTGCGACTACGCCCTGAGGATTCCTGCCGGGTCAGCTTTGCATGCTGCTACACCTACGCTGGGATTCTGCCTCATGAAGTGCTCGCGGATGCAGGGGGCACCGCTGCTGAAATCTCGGAGTTCTGGCATCTGGCATCTGGCATCTCGTAAATCTGCCCTTTCTGTCCCATAACAACAACACGATGCCACTCAGGGTCTCTAACCGGAGGCATTATAATGTGCTGGAGGCTGGGGGGACAATTCTTGGTGGTTGGAGGGTGGTTGGTGCAAGCCCAGGGTACCCCCCAAAATAGCATAAATACGTTTTCGTATTATACGCGTATTGCGTATTAATAGGGTATTATACCTTATGGGACGTCTCAGAAGTCCGTATGACCCATCCCTGGGTTTCCACACCTCACACTGTGATAAAAACTAAACCATTATGGGCTATGCAACGACCACATGGGCGCACACATACACACACATACACAACATACGCACTCACACCACCCACCACGATGTCCACAGATGCCATGTGTGCGACCATCAGCTTGTATGCTCTACACCAGTCGGCATGGGGTAAGTCTTGACCACAAGCCCCCACCAGCCACAGCGCACGCGACTGCATAAGGCAGCAGATCAAGGAGCGGGATTTACAGGCATGACTTTGGACCATTGTGTCACACAAAAGCAAGCACCATAAACACACGCACACAAACACACACGACTATTATTAAAGTTAGGGGAAAGACGACGTGAAGTGTGCCTGTTTTGCGCAATACACAAGCATTCACACGACTGCAAACGGCAGCAAAGAGGTTCCATCGCTGGGATCTCAACACATACAGATTGGTCCGTATAAGCAGCCGTGCGAAAAAAGCAAAACAGCAAAATTAAAGCAGGCACACACAAACCTGCAGCACTGCAGGGATGAGATCCGGCATCCTGGACACAAACTCCTGCAGCCGGCTGCTCAGTTGGGGCTCCAACTCATTCACGAACCTGCATGACAATTTTGCAAGGGCAGGTGCGGTTGGAGAGCACAGCTGCCAACCAAATTTATACACTCATAATAATGGGTGTACCCATTCACGCTATAAAGTAGGCTGTCATAAATTGTCCAATTTTATGAAAGACTGTACCGCTCCTCGCTTTCCTGTTGCCAGATTGGAACATCCTAATACTTATTACTGATTGAGTGTACACACATTTCATTGCACAAGGGACACGTAATTGCCCACACACACCACAACTCCCCTCTCCACACACACACACACACACACACACACACACACACACACACACACACACACACACACGCACACATGCACACACACACATACAGACACACACATACACACACATACACACACATGCACACACCAGAGCTGGAAGCTGAAGTGTGGCGCCACATGGTTATAGCCCTCTCCAATGCATCTGTACGCAGCCTCTCTCATAAGAAGTGCATCTGCAGAGGGGGCGCCTGTACTCTGCAGACGTGCAGCCAAGCTCAGCAGCGCCTGTATGCAGCAAACACACACACATACACAAGCAAAATTGCGAGTTTAAATTTTGAAAGATCAAGATAAGAAGCGTGCCTGCTGACATTGCACACGTGCACGTTATTGGAGCTTTCATCATTGTCATCTCATCGTCTCCTCCAGCGTGCACAACACAAGCTGCCGCAGGCTCAGCAGGCTTAGTAGCAACATTAAAAGTGAGGAGGCACGGTTGATGCGCTTTGAGCACACATGCTGAGCGACGCAAATATCAAGACAACCCACACCACACACCCTACCCACCCACCTGCACCACTGCTTCCCCCCCCCTCTCCAGCATGCACAGCAAAAGGCCAACACCAATGGGTCTGGGGGAGTCAGCATCAGGCCCAGATTCAACTTCCATCGATCTGCAGGAGCAAGCATGTTTGTGTGTACGTGTGTGTTCACGTGTGTGTTTGTATGTTTCACGGAGTCTGGAACGTTTGTGCGCGCCGTTTCAGTATGAGCGCGCCTAAACAGAGGGTACAGACCTTTGTGTCCGCCAGAGGGGGTCAACGAGCAAAGGGCAGCAAAGCATGGTTAAACAATCAGGACAGCACGAAGGTGCGTTCGTTCAGAGTAAAAAGACACGAGCAGGGCTCGAGGGTATTTCCAGGAGGGCCACTAGCACAGCTGGCAAGTGCTGGTGGGTTGTGGTTACACCCTCAGAACTGTATACACTGTAGACAAAGTGAGCAGCAGGCCTAGGAAGGCACAATGGATGTCGGGCAGGGTTGGCCAGGGCCTCACGCAGCAAAATAATGGACATTTGTTTAGAAATTGTCCTGTCTGTGATATCTTACACGCAAGGATCTGGCCAACCGTTGATGCCGTGTGTAGGGTTAGCCAGAACCGTATATGTACACCGCATATGACCGTAATCTGGTGAATTCCCTGCCAGAAATGCCGTATATACGTACATACACTGTGTATCTGTGGTTCTGGCCAACCCTAGCCACATGACAAGCTGGTGTGCCACGCCGGGTTTGGTTTGATTGAGGTGGGCAGCAGTATCATTCACACGCACTCACACGCTTACGTGTGTGTACCTAAACAAGTGCAATGCTCACGTTAACACACATGCACAGCTGCCCAGTAATTAGCGTCATCAAAAGATTGCACACACACTCAAACGTATACACACACTTTGGAGCACTAATTATTGTTACCCACCTGGAGTAGCCCTCAGGGTCCTCTCTCCACTCTGTCAACTCGTCAGGGGCAAGGGCAACGTACCTGCGTTTAAACAGCCAGACAGTTTGAACGTGTGCAAAGTGTGAGTTCTTAAGGGCTGCTGTGTCATGGCAGTTCGTACAGCATGTGTGCAACATGTGAGGGCTGCTGTGTTGAGTAGTTTGTACAGTATACAGTACGTGTGTGTGACATGTAAGGGCTGCTGCCTCTTTGTGTACAACGCTCATCGATGATCACTTTGCCTATCTTTGGCACGCCAAAACATCTTGTCAAAGATTGATTGTGTGTGTAGCTTAACGTGGCTTTGATGCAGCATACAGTTGTCAAAATCCTGAAGCAGGAACATTGCACAAACCAGCACGCATTGCTTTGGGCAGTTTGCTTCAATCAAGGGGAATCCTTAATAACCGTACACTCTGCATGGAACTAAGGAAACTCCACGTCTGGCTAGCTAGCACCACTTTCTGTACCGCCGCTTGTAACTTGGTGTTCTGGAATCATGATTTGTGGCTGTGAATGAACACTCACAGGCAAGCAAACCTCCTCATTCAGAAACCGTTCATAAGAATCAGCAGCAGTGAAGTCAATTGAGTCACACAAAGCCCGTCCCACATGGCACATCCATGTCGCACATCGTGACGCAACCACACTGCACACACCCACTTTAAAGTCACAGCTTCCGTCAGCTGCATGGCCCGGCCGCCCCCACCACAAGTAAACCTCCTGACCTACTGACATACGCCCTGCTCGTACTCTGTTTCTGCACAGTATTACACCCCATGGCAAACAGTACGCAAACCCCTTCTCCCAAAACACCTACTTAGAAATGACAGCTTCTGTCAGCTGCATGGCCTGGCCACCCCCAGGCCCATCTGCGAGCAAGCCGTCCAGGGCTAGGTGGGCGATGCCAGCTGCCCTCTTGGATTCCAGCATCTTCTCTTTCTGGGGGTTGGGCAAGGCCGCTGGGACGGGAGCGTTCACCCACTCTGGCCGGTAGTAGGGGTTCAGCAGTGCCTGCAGGCGGGTGTACGCGGATAATGTGTGTGTGTGCGTACGCAGAGAGAGCATGATTGTGTGTTGTGTGTATATGCATGCATGCGTAAGTGTGTGTTATATGTTATATGTATGTTTCAGGGCTGAGATGTGGACCAGGCTTGAGCTTTTTGGAGTGTGTATGTGTGTGTGTGTGTACGTGTGAGGAGCAAGTGGGTACCCCGGATGTGTTGTCGGTTACCCTGCGTCGCTCTCACATTGGAACATTGGACAATGTACCAATGTTCTACCTGTACAATGTTCCAATGTTCTACCTGTTGAGCGAGAGAGCATGAGGAATGTCTAAGCTTGAGCAAAGCAGCTGCTATGAAACGTAACACGGCTATAAATTTATTAAGCTGCTATGAGCCGTAGCATGGTATAATTCTTTTAGGCTGCTATGAGTCATAATACGGGTTCTATTCCGCTTGCATCGTGAGATGCATATGGCTCTGTCATTATTACCAAGGAGAACACAACAGAGAAACCGGAGAAATGGCAGCAAACTAAAGATTAAAATTTAGAAAAGAGGTGAGGGAGGGGGGGAAGTATGCTAAGAGAGAGTTGTGTTCTCCAAAAAATAAAAAAATTGGAGAAGGGAAGCAGAAACCTGAGAAAACCAGAAAATGAAAATATCTCACTTTATGCTACACTTCTAGAACCTGAGTTCAGGTGTTTCACACTGAACTCAAGTACATATTTATGAAATTGGATATAAAACAGGGATGTGTCATACGGTCATTTGGGACGTTCAATACGGTAAATTATGTGTTGTGTAAAATACGCGTGTAAAGCGATCATATACTTAAGCAATTTTAGAAGTGCCATAATTTGACCCAAAATGGACCCATTTTGCCCCAAAATCACCCAAACGTTTGCATTTTTCTTCCAATGTATTTTGTGTTATAAACATATTATATATACAAAAGCATCGGAAGCTCGCTGAAAGGCCATTTTAGGGCGGAAATTTCCTAAAAAGGCAAAAATCGGCAGATTATGCAATCGTATAATACGGCCCGGTTTTCAATACGGCACGTAAATACAAAACAGCGTATGACACACCCTGATATAAAGCAAAATATACAATTGTCAACCACAGCTTTGAAGTTGCAGTTACGGAACAAGGTATGGACGCACAGCTGTACAAATGAATGTATAACGCTATTGAAGGTGCAGCAGATCTAGGTGGACCCACTTATTACGCACTCAGCTGGGAAAACGCAGCAGATTACGTATCCAGACATGCATCTGTGCGCGCACCTTGGCAATGAACCTGACGAGCATGACACGCAGCTTTGGGCGCATGTTGCGCACTTCCTCCGCATCCAGAGTCAAGAGCGCGCCGCCCACAAACAGCTGCACACAAGCACAGACGTGCAGCAGCAGCAGCAGTAGTGAGCACAACCATGAAGCGCATGCTAACCACATAGCTAGGACTATCCAGCACTGCACAAAATTCTGTCCATACCCTATGTTGTCGCCCTTATATTTTAAATACCCTGTACCATAGAAATGTACCATCTCACAGGTGTTTACATTATACGCCCGTCCCACCCATAGCATGCCGTTTTTGGGCCTGTTGGAACTACTTGGGCAAGTGCAGCAGGCACACACAGGTAGTGCGCACACCAGTCAAGTGGATGCTCCTCAATAGCAATGAATTTGATGCCACTTCCACACACACAGTGGCCAGCCCACATATCAGTCAAGTGAATTTTACTCACGAGGTTAGATCCTACTTAACGCTACACACACACACACACACACATACACACATACACACACACACATATAGCGGTTAGCACACACATACACACACATTAGTCCAGTGGATGCTACTCACAGGCTTGAGCCTACTTGCACACAAGCGTAGGTGCATTCAGTGGTAGCAAGCACACCGGTTGAGAAGATGCTCTTCATGCAGAAAATAGGTTGAGTTCAGTGAATGCAGAGTGCAAAAGCGCAGCAGGTGCACGTGCCTGTTAGCTACTTCCTGTTTTTGTCACAATAGCAATGATAGTTTTTTGCCAGAGGGGGTTATCTGAGGCCAAAAATGGTACGGTTTTTGCATGCTCCCAGGGCAGGTGGCCCTGACTGGTAAGGTTCAAGCTCAGCTCTGAGATTCCAATGCAGCTGAGCTTGAAGCTTACCAGCTAGGGCCACCTGCCTCAGCAGCCGCGGCGTGAACCCTACTTTTTGAGCAGCCGTGTGCTGTATCTGACCAGCCAGCGCACCACACCCGGTGGATTTTAGTGTTTATAAGTCCTTATAATATATAAAGATCATTGCAAACACAATGGAGCAAAAAGAGCAAGTGGTTGGCGAGATATGCAAATTAATGTGCCATCCCCCCTGGAAAGCACCCATCTAGGGTACAGGTGCACGGCGTGTGCTTTTAGTGCTGTCATTCTGTACGCAGGGCGACTTGTCTAAATCTGAGCATATGCTCGGGTAGCTTATAAAGTCAGCATCAGTTTGAAGCTAGGTTGGGTCCAATTGGATGAAGTGACGTGCGAGTAGTTCCACATTTCATGCATAAAATAGCATGTTTTGGCTTTTGTCCAGATAACCCCCTCTGTTTTTTTGCAGTACATGTGCGCCGTAAGTGCATTCATGTATGTATGAAATGTGACAATCCAAGGCACAGCCTTTGCCTCAAATGTTTAGATGCTCAGGCAATTCTGCTAGGGTAAGGTCACATTAATCATTAAGGCGTGATTACAGCTAGATAAATTACAAGGAAAGGTACACAGCACAGCATATGCAGAAGGCAGGCCTCATTCATTCAAAAACGCCTGGGGTGATTATGTCAAGCAATGCAGAAGTAAACGTAGCAATTTACTGTGACTCGTCGTCACAAAGGTATATAAAGCCATTTGATCCGGTTGTCATTCAGCATCTGACGAATTTCAACTAAGGATTTGAGTCTAGAAGCCCGCCCAGATGTGTTTGAGATATGCCTGTGTGCAAGAAGAGGCCTAGGCATGCACGATGCATCTTTAGACTAAAAGCAAAAGCGTCGTTGTCTCTCTGTTTTGGTGAGGGGACATTAACGATGCAAAATGCGTACTGCACGTTCAACTCCTTTTACACGCATACACACACAGATGCGTATATACAGACACAAAACAGACGCACGCCACCCACATGCACGAACACACTTGCATACACACATTCACACAAGTGTCCACACACATACACACACAGAGCAGCCCATAGTTTTTAACTCACACAGTGGTGAAGGCCTGCTTTTGTTGTGCTCTGTGCTTAGACATTATACTTACTTTCCTTGCAAGATAAAGTCACCTATTCTTTGTTCATGTATACACACATGCATACGTGTGTGTTTGTATGTGTTTGCGTGTGTGCCTACACGGATCGGCTGTGAGTGGTTCTTATGTGCTGGCAATTAAGCATTATTTCCTAGTCTTATGCTGGGGGCGGCTAACACGATCAGCACAGCCTGTAATTGTTTTCTATCAATGTACACGAGCATACCCGTAAGAAGTGCGGCATGAAGGCAGCAAAAGGGATGGCATAGTTGTCCAGGTAGGCAATCACGGTGCGACTTGCATGCTCAAACACTTTTCGGCCCAGCTCTGTCCAGGCACGGCTGGCAGAGGGGTCAAGGGCGCCTGCGAGAGGGAAATGTGTTGGGGTGGAATCGGTTGATCAAGAAGTGGCATATCAGCTACCATGACATCGCACACAAATCATACGCACACACAATTCACACACAGTACACCCACATAGAGCACATACACAGCAAACTCACAGCAAGCAGACACACACACGCGCACACTCACACACACAGCACACACACAGCAAACATACGCACACGAACCTGGAGGCGGCCCTGTCATGGCCCCTGTGCACACTGCATGCGCAGCTCTCAGCAGCTCGGGTGTGCCTGGATGCAGCTCCCCTGTAGGTGCTAGCGGCAGCAGCTCGGCCACACAGCTGATGGCGGCCTTGGCAAACACGCCGTGCATGTCCCAGCCAGGACCGCAGGAGACAAAAGCCTGCACAGATTACACAGACTGCAGGGTTTCGCCAACGCTTCCTATTTCCTATCCCTGGCTTTTTACCAGCGCTCCCTAGCCTGACTTTTAGCAACGCTTCCTGTCCCTGTGGTTTTTAGCAGCGCTTCCTGTCCCTAGTAACCATACCGCACTCATTGTGTGAGAGTTGTTCTCAAGAGATATTTGAAAGGTGTCATCATGAGATGTTTGAGCTTCAAAAGGGAATAAGAAAAGGCCTGGAAGCGTAAGCAACAATGGCTTCCTGATAGATAAAGGAAGATGCTTTAGAAGGCTGCACAAAAATTCGGCAGAGCAGAAGACTGAAAGCTTGCCACTGCTAAGTGTGTATCAAACCATCAGCAGTGCTCGATGGTTTCATATGGCCAGTGTGTGCTCAAAGGTTTCATAAGAAAAATTTTATATGCACCTCCCATGCCAACAATAACCAATTCATAACAGTCCTTTGCGCTGATATGGTTTTGAGTGACACAGCTCCACTCCCACAGCGCCTTTGCACCGCACCTACGGACTTGGAGATTTCACACAACTGTATGCTCAGGGTTCAGGCAATCATTTTGTCCATACTCCACTTCGCTTGTCATAATATAATACAACTCCCTTTGTGCGCGGCCCCAGTAAGTTGACTATAACTTTATGGGCAACCATACAGCACCTACGGACCGGACATCTGTAACGCACCTCGCAGTGCTTGATGAACAGGTCTCGAATGGGAGCAAACGCCTCTGCCACCTTTGTTTTGTAGAGCTCCCGCTCGTTTGTGACTTGCTGAGACAGCTGCCGGAGGTCTGCAGGCACGCACAGAGAAGGTATACAGCTTCCTAATGAACCGTATGTATTAATTCCGTGTATACCATTACAGTACGAGCACCCTGAGAGGACAATTGGAAAGGATGTATTACGACTCCGTGGTATGTACTGCTTTTGTTCCTCCATCCATGTTTACCATACATCACAAACACCCAGCCAGGAGCATAAAGATGACACACACTACAGAGGTCAGCGTGTACACTGTGCATAACATAACTAACTCATAAATGCAAAGACAGGGCGAGTTGTACACAGGAAATGGCACACAACAAAACAAAAAGAACAAACGCCTTATGTTCTTTGTGGGAAGAAGGAAATAATAGCTTTTACTTATTAGAGGCTGCTGTAGGTTTGCAAGCACACTTATAATGTGCAAGTTAATTGCAATTCAAATCAGACAAACATGATGCAGCGCATAGCATGTGTGAAATGTGTATCTGCGTCATACGTATAATGTGTTCGTGCAAATGTGTTTGTAATCAGGTCTTGCTTTTCCTATGCATTGTACATGAAGTGCTTCAAGAGTGCTCCCACGTCCAACAAAGATGCACCGAGAAGGAGTCAAGTGCGTCAATGCATCAGTGGGGTGGTATTGCAACCACAAGAAACCAGACAGCAACAGCTAAACCCCCCTGTCAATACGACAGTGGGGGGGTATTGCAACCAAAAGAAACCAGACAGCCACATCTAAACCCCCCTGTCTGTACGCAAATGCATACCTACATAGGGTCATAAGTATATTTATAAAGAGACATGCAGTGTAAGGGTTGGCCAAACCAGAAACCTTACATGTATAGGTACATGTGATGCTGTATAGGTACATGCGACTTAGGTACATGCGACGTACTTGGTATTTTTAGCAGGGTATTTATCAGACATACAGTCATGTACGGTGTATACATATGCATGCACAACATACACGACTGTATGAGTATAAGTTTCCGGCCAACCCTACACATACATTCACATTAACCAGGTGGTGTGCGGGGTGGCATCGTGGAATGCCGTAGTCAAGGTACAGCCAACATAAGCCTGTGTGAGGTGCCATAAATTCACAGCCCACGCACCTATAAAAGCTGTCCGTGCCCCAGGCTTGGGTGGCTCCATAACAAAACGCTTTGTAGACAGCCCGTTTAGCACACGTCGTAAGCACTTGAGTGCACGTAACCTCTGCAACGGGCACAGCGCATGCACACACGTAGTCACATGCATATGCAATCAGCAGTTAAATGCACCTCGCATGCCGCAAGCAGGGAGCATGTGTGCGCAGCAGCTGTTGGTAAGGCTGCTTGATTGCATCGCAAAGAGCATGTTGTGAGAGAACAAACATGATTTGGTGCAAGGATTGGTGCTCCCCTGTCGCGATGCTGCCCACAGGCAAGATAAAGGTGATGCCCTCAATTAAGGCCTCGGTCAAAGGCCGGAGCAAGGTCGCTGTAGGACAGCGATCTTTGAATGAGGTCTTGGCCTCCAAGTTAAGGTGGTAATGTCTAAAATCCGTCAAATTGTCTGACAGATTCCTTGCAGCTTTGGATTTACAAGAACATCCACCCAAAGGCTCCATGCTGCGTAGAGTCACACAAATCAAAACATTGTAGGCTTCAACATCACAAATAGCCATTCATCCTGGGCAGGTTCATCTGGCAAAAGATACATTTGAAAAGGAAGAGGTTCAACTATGAAGGAAGGTCATGTTGCCAGAACCAGATGCAAAATGCGCATCGTGAAGTGGGACGATCAAAGTTGAGGGCAGGCTTTTTCCCACTTGCAGGTACATATGGAAGGGTTGCTCACGCACGCATAGTTTGGGGTTGAGAAGAATTTAAAATAAGTTCAGGAGAAATTCACAGATGTGACCGTACAAAGTACCAGCCGACCCTGGGCGAAGCAAAACGGCCACAAGCGTACTCTGCCTGCCGCCATAGAAGTTCACTCGGATTGTTCAATGGTACAGAAAGAGTGTGGCTCCCTTATGCGCCACCAACTAGCATTCCAGCTCCACCTCCTGATGCTGTACATCTTAGTTGAGGCAAGCAGGCAAACATTACCCAGAAATACATTTTAATAATACAGGCAGCACCGCTCTCCTCAGCTCCTTCGCCTTCATGCCAGTTCATTTGTTCAATGCAAAGAAGCCGTGTACAGACAGGCAACTCACTGCGTGGGGGGGTGGGGGTGCGTCCCAGTGCGAGGCTGCTGCCAGGCCAGCCAGCAGCTCTGGGGACCTCCCCGGGAAGTCAAAGCGCGCGATATTCGCTATGAGCAGTGAAAGCTGCACAGCCAAGCGCTCGCTGGGGTCTGCCAGGGGAGAGAGGGAATAATGAGTTTAGTGTGTGTGTGTATGTGCGTGTGCATGTGTGTGTGTGTGCGCATGTGTGTGTGTGTGTGTCAGAACCAGGCGAAAGAAAAAATGAGGTTGATAAATTGGTGAGCAACGCCAGGTCAACAACCAGGTGCAAAGCAACCAGGCTGGGCCCTACAAAACTTCCTGCGAGCCTCAAAGGCGTGTGCAGATTGTTTTCTCAGTCCTGTACGGCATGTCATCAGACTTGCTGTTTGTCATGACCAACGTAACCAACTCATAAGGTTCTATAGAACACTATAAGATGACAAACACAAACATACACACACCTGTCAGCAGCAGCGTTACAGCACCATCCCGCACAGCCACCTTCTCCTCCTCCGGAACTTTACTCCACTCCCGGCTGCCCAAAGTTTTTCGCCAAGAGCTGCCCACAGCATTCTTGGCCACCACACACGCAAGCAACCGGGTGGCCTGAGCAAACACAGTTTAAATCGTGTGCCTTTTTGTCTACCAGATAATTGGTGTTATATTCACCTACAGCTGCAAAAGGAGTGCTCTTTGGTGCGTGGGCAGTGGGCAAGGTTAGCATTCAGCCCTGACAGCGTGGTCGTGTGTACTCCTGCTCGACTCCCATGAGGACTGGTTCACGCAGGATATGCGGTTTGCCACAATGATTGATAGAGCATGAGATGGAGGTTTCCTAATACACTTGAGCATGGATGAGGAGGAGAGTAAAGATGGACAAGCATGATAAAGGGAGCAAAGCTTGCCCTGGTAGTTGGAAAGGATATTTGCACTTGAAAGGACGTGCATGCTGATGTTAATAACAACAGCAGCGTTCCGCAAAAAGGCAAACATTTAAAGAGTAGACTGTGCAGCTTGCGAGTGTGCATGTTGGTACTTGAGAGATTTGAGAGGAGGAGTACACACACACACACATACACACACACGCACAAACACACATACACACACGCACCAAGCTCTGATTTGTAGCAAACACAACAGTGAAGGAAGTGTCAGCAGGAGGAAGATGCAGGTCACTGGTCAATCCAGGAGAAAATGGACGTCTAGAGAACCACATCACTTCAACAGGTTGTGGCACTGTGGCATCATGCTTAGACAAATTTAAAGAGCACATGTGGGGCTTATCAGAGAGGAGCACGACACTACAGACTTCAGCTTGCTAAACTGATGACCAGTCTGACGGTGCCTGCCTACATGTCACTTAAGGGTGGATGATGCAATCCACCCTCTTGCTTTGCAATACAATGCATGCAATCCATCCTCTTGCTTTGCATTGCAATACATACACACACTTACTCACACACACACACACACATACACACACACGCACACACACACACATACACACACATATACATACACACACACAAACACACACACACATACACACACATACACATACACACACACACACACACACACACACACAAACACACACACACACCTCATCAATCGCACTGGTCTGCTCCACAATGCGCAGCAGGGAAGACACAAAGCCCGGTGCAGCGTCCCCTTCCCACGCTCGCAGCGCTTGTTCCGCTTGTATCCGGATGCCAGGGTCGATTGACAGAGATCCAGAGAGGACCGTTAAAAGCTGTTCCGGGGTGACTGACTGGTTGTCCATTGTTACAAACTACTAATTATTCATAAATATTTCATGGGGTTTTGGGGAGTTTTGATCTGGGGACAAGCTGAAACTTGGACCTTCCATCGCTCAAACTTCCCGGTGGGTAGAAGGAATTCCAAATATTTCACGCACTAGGTTATAGCAAATGGTATGAGGTACTCTCCACTACAGAGGCAAAATAATCAGCCCATTGACCAAGTGTCACAGTCATCCTACCTGTACGTCTGCCCACTCCTTCCTGATTGGTTGTGTAGTGCTTGATTGTAGTGTGTGGAATGTTGAATGCCTCAGGGCCTGGCCCTTGGCTTGCAATTTACTGCGTGTCCAAGGTAACCACTTCAACCTCCCGATTGTATGTACACGCCTGCACACAGAAAGCCACGGCTATGATCAGTAACCTCCTGAACTCGTTAGAAATAATAATTCCTGAAAAAAGCGTAAATTCCCCCACCCTTTCCCATCCGTGATGAGGGGAGCGAAGGCTCCCTTCCTGCATAAATGCTCTTTAATTCATGGTGCAAACTCAAAACTTGTTCCAATTGATTTAAATAATGTTTTCTAATCCTTCCTTTTTCTCCTTTTTCACATCTGTTTTCAATTTTGAATTGCCACTCTCTGAGCATACTAAAAAAACTTGCTTATAATGTCCCGTCGTCTTAGCAACAAATATCATGCATTAAAGCCAGAATGCAATCTACAAAAGTCCAAGCCTGCACAGGGACAAGCCTAATCTGTCGGTCTGCAAGCTGAAACATGGAATGGACCAAAAAGGCTGTTTACACCTACCTTGCTTCTCGGATGATGAAAAGAAAAGAGGGAATTTTCTCGGGGTTCCCCGTATATTTCCTCCACCATAGAAAAGAGAACTAAATTAATGGGAACCAAGGGGGTTGCAGGCTTTAAAGAGGGTTGCAGGCTTGGCCTGAATCCGCTCCTGATGAGAGTTGGTAATTAGGCTGGAAAGGGCACGTCTGGTATGGACAGGTTTGGCAGCGTAATTGACAGAATCATTGATGAACATGAAGCTTGGAAGCAAGTTTCTTAACTCTTTGAGAATCAAGACCCAGCTCCTTAGAAGGCTCCAGCGTGTGATTGTTGTAGATGGTGCCACCCACTCCCAAAAGGATGGTGTGGAGAGTAACGGAGGCTCCTTAAAGGATGGAGCAGAGGCCTTTATGCTGTTCCTGCGCGGCGCTCAGCTGGTTCTGCGGTCGAGTGTCCTCACAGTACTTGACCTCGATGAGGTGAATGTCATGTTAAAAAATGCTGAGATCTTTGGGTCGATGCTGTCTGGGGAAGGACAGCATCCGGACGGCTGGAGGTGAACCTACTATTGTCTGAGAAGCGGGGTGGAAAGAGCCACTTTGGTATAATCCTAGTCTCAGCTGTATTGGGAATCTGAAGATTTTGCATAGCCAGCCGTTCGCTGCTAATCTATATCCATGCAGACAAAGCAGGATCCTAGGGAGCCTGTCTTGCTGATGGCTTTGAAGATCATGCTGCATGCTAAGTTGTGTCTCTCAGTGATCATATTTCCCATTTGCGTGTGTTGGCATCCAGAAAGGATATGCAGGGCACTGTCTAGTTGAGGGCAGAGGGGGCAAGTTAGGCTTATTGAGTGCTTAAACCATACCGCATGCTTTTGGTTGTACAGGGTTCTTGTTCTGTACTCCATAATGATGCACTTGGTTTTAGCAGGGACATAGGATACTGTCAGGTAAGCATTGCTAGCGGCTTCATTGGCCCTGCCATTTTTGATATGGGTCTGGTAGTATTCATGGTAGTTTGCTTTGGTACTGGCATTTCCTAGTTTGTGGAGGTGGTGCATGTGTGCTTGCAAGGCGTCATGGTAATTTGATGGGTACCAAAGCCTTGAGGTAGGTGACTGGGCTGAGTTTGGGCGATTTTGCATGATTCGGTGTTCTTAATATTCTGTTGCAAGCCAGTAGATGTTGTAAAAGGGATTTTCCTCAGGGCCAGCTGTTTTGATGGAGGTATCCGCAACGTCAGAGTAGGCTGTGATTGGTTTTCTAGCAAGAGCGTCAGCATATTCATTGCCTATAATACCTGTGTGGGATTTGACTTTGTGGAAATACATGGGCGGTGGTGACTGGTGGATTGCTTTGGCAATGGATTGGAGGACATCTCCCTGGATGTGGTGGCGGTGAAGGTTTGGGTGGTGTGAGAGCTGCTTTTTAGTTTGGTGCATTGAGGTTAGGCTATCTGTGGCTACATGGGAGTATCCGTGAATGATTGCGGCTGCTATAGCTGCTAGCTGTGCACGTGAGATGGTATTGGTTATACCTACACCTCTTGGGTTCAAGTTATGGGATACGTTTTCAGCAAGGATGGAGTTGTCCGGAGCAAAAAGCAAGAAATATTGCAGGGAAGGAGTTTGGTGTTGGAAAGGATGGCACAACAAATGGCGGTGTTTCCTTGTATGGAAGTAGAAAAGTTACGGTGCTGACTTAACTTTTGTTGCCGTGTAGCTGCTTGTGGATATATTGTTTATGCAATTTGAATAATGCTGTGCATATATTTTTTAATGCTGTACTGGCAGTCTATTTTTTAATGTATGATGAGTTCTGTTTTAATGTAAGATGAGTTCTGTTTTTCCTTTTTCTTTTGGGCAAGGAGCTTCATTCTGCCTAAACCAGTAAGCTAAACCAATTTTTGCTGGTGTATATGATTGAAAAGTACAGATCTCAACGTCAGACATTTCAGGCCTCGGTTGAAGTGCGGTTGAAACGGTTGATTTCAACCGCGGTTGAAATGCGGTTGAAATTTTGCCGATCAACCGCAGGGGTTGTGTTGAAATTTTTTCAACCGCGCGGTTGAATTCAACCGCTTATTACCTCCTCACATGGTATTTAACTCTTGCAACCTCCTTTCCAAAACTTTGCGGTTGAAGTGCGGTTGAAGTGCGGTTGAAGCGGCTAATTTCAACCGCACGGTTGATTTCAACCGCGTGCGGTTAAAATAAAATGCGGTTGAAATTGTTTTTCCTTTCGCTATTTCTTGGAAATTCTTACC
>Ga0307942_1000282_pt1 | contig 33180 bp, 36 predicted proteins | sample OrgLakmetagen175_FD_201846 | JGI IMG/M metagenome (GOLD analysis project Ga0307942, IMG submission 201846) | Saline water microbial communities from Organic Lake, Antarctica - #175 | ecosystem: Environmental > Aquatic > Non-marine Saline and Alkaline > Saline | place: Antarctica: Organic Lake... | reverse complement strand
CCCCAAACAATTCCGCACCCTCCTCCCCCTTCTCCTCCTCACTCCCTCCCCCTCCAAGCAAATCCGCAGCCTCCTCCACCTCCGCACCCTCCACCACTGCCTGTACGCTTACGTTGCTCACTCGCGCACCGTGGGCGAGAAGCAGAGCACAAACTGCCTCACTGCCCGCTCTGCATGCTGCCACAAGCGCATTGCTGCAGCTCTTGTGGAGGGTGTGGGAAATGGGGGCAGTGCTGAGATCGCTGCTGCAGGTGCGTGTGTGTGTATGTGTGTATGTGTGTATGTGTGAAACTGTGTATATGTTTGTGCGCCGTGTGTTCGAACGCGTGTGTGTATATGTGTATGTGTGTATGTGTGAAACTGTGTATATGTTTGTGCGCCCGTGTGTTTGAACGCGTTTGTGTATGTATATGTGTGTGCGCCTGTGTATTTGAACGTGCGTGTGTGTATGTACATGTATGCGTGCATGTGTGTATATGTATGTGTGTGCGTCCTTGTGTTTGAACGCATGTGTGTGTGCATGAGCGTGCATGTATGTGTGTGTGTTTGTGTGTACATGGGTGTACGTTTCTGTGTGTGTGTTTGTGTGTGTGTATGTGTGTGTTTGTGTGTGTGTGTGTATGTGTGTATGTGTGAAACTGTGTATATGTTTGTGTGCGCCCGTGTGTTTGAACGCATGTGTGTATGTATGTGTGTGTGCGCCTGTGTATTTGAACGCGTGTGTGTATGTATGTGTATGTGTGCACGTGTGTATATGTATGTGTGTGCGTCCTTTTGTTTGAACGCGTGTGTGTGCATGACCGTGCATGTATGTGTGTGTATTTGTGTGTACATGGTTGTACGTTTCTGTGTGTGTGTTTGTGTGTGTGTATGTGTGTGTATGTGTGTATGTGTGAAACTGTGTATATGTTTGTGTGCGCCCGTGTGTTTGAACGCGTGTGTGTATGTATGTGTGTGCGCCTGTGTATTTGAACGCGTATGTGTGTATGTATGTGTATGTGTGCATGTGTGTATATGTATGTGTGTGCGTCCTTTTGTTTGAACGCGTGTGTGTGTGTGCATGAGCGTGCATGTATGTGTGTGTGCGTATGTGTGCGTACATGTATGTGTGTGCGTCCTTGTGTTTAAACGCGTGTGTGTGTGCGTGTGTGTGTGTGTGTGCATGAGCGTGCATGTATGTGTGTGTGTTTGTGTGTACATGGGTGTACGCTTCTGTGTGTGCGAGTGCGCATGCGTGATCAAAAGTATACCCGGCGTTTTTAACCACTGGGATGCTTCCACAAAAGTGTTCCACTTGGCACACACACACACACACTCCCACATACAACATCTTACATTTCGAACATTCCACTAGCCCCCACTCTCCACACATGGAAACTTAAGCAGATGCCTAGATCAACAGGACTTGTTGGACACGGTACCAGCCACTGCACTTCACAACAACATATGCATAAGCCCACAAAGCCCACTTCGCTTCACGACTCAAGCGAAACATTCCACTGCACTTTACGACACAACAAACGCATAAGCCCGCAAGCACACTCCATTTCACAACATACAAGCCAAACGTCCCACTGCACTTCACCACAACAAACGCAAACACGCTCCACTTCACAACACACACAAGCCAAACGTCCCACTGCACTTCACAACAATAAACGCAAACACCCTCCACTTCACGACACTCAAGCTACACGTTCCACTGCACTTCACAACAACAAACGCATAAGCCCACAAGCACACTTCACTTCACAACACACAAGCCACACACACAACACACACAAGCCACACGTTCCACTGCACTTCACCACACACATGCAACACGCTCCACTTCACAACACACAAGCCAAACGTCCCACTGCATTTCACCAAAACAAACGCAAACACGCTCCACTTCACAACACACAAGCTACACGTTCCACTGCACTTCACAACAACAAACGCATAAGCCCACAAGCCCACTTCGCTTCACAACACACCAGCAACCCCCACTTCACAACACACACACACAAGCCACACGTTTCACTGCACTTCACCACAACAAACGCATAATACAACACACACACACACACACATAAGCTACACGTTATACTGCACTTCACAACAATAATAATCGCAAGCCCACTTCACTTCACGACACACAAGCAGCACCCCCTGCCACTTACGTCAGCTTGTGGATGCCCAAGCCCCCACTGCTCAGACTCATTAGAGGAACTGCAGCTCCTGTGTGTAAAGGGGCAAAAGGTTTGCTTGAGATAGTCATTGAGATAGGGGCTTTGAGAGTGTTATACACACACAAACACACACAAACACATACACACACTTACACTCACACACACACACAACACAAACACACTACACATCATACACACACATACACACAAACACACACACACACACACGCACACACACACATCAAAGAACAAGCCAACTCTCAGCAGTGGAGTTTCCATTGTTCAAATCAGACGTGTAAAAGGGGGGGAAGCCAAATTTGAGTGATTCACACATCCAGGGGGGAGAGGCTAAGTCAGCAAATAAGCTGCTGCCTTGCGTGAGTGAAAAAAAGAAATGTGAGAGCGGGTGGGTAAAAAAAGGAGATTAGAATGCAGAGCAAGGTGCACACAAAGGGAAAACAGGCAAGACACGTGTGTGTGTGTGTGCGTGTGTGTGTGTGTGTGTGTTGTGTGTGTGAGTGAGTGTGTGTGTCGTGTGTGTATGAGTGTGTGTGTGTTGTGTGTGTGTGACCGTAACACTTACAGCCAAGACAGCAGCCAAGACCAAAGCTACATTTCTCAAGCGAAATAGGAAAGGGGTGGGTTTTGTGTGCAGGTTGAACGAGGAACACAAACTAAGTTAGCAGACACGTCTCCCACAAAATGCTGATGGAGAGAGGACATGAGCCGTTTCAGCTGGGCACGAAGGGTGAAGCAAAAGTGAAGCTAAAACGGAGGAAGAAACAAAAGTGAAGCTAAAGGCGAAGGGTTGAACAAAAGTGAAGCTTAAACGAAGGGTTGAACAAAAGTGAAGCTTAAACAAAGGGAGAAACAATAACGAGGCTAAAAGTGAAGGGTGGAACAAAAATGAAGCTAAAAGCGAAGGGTTGAACAAAAATGAAGCTAAAAGTGAAGGGTGAAACAAAAATGAAGCTAAAAGTGAAGGGTGAACAAAAGTGAAGCTAAAAGTGAAGGGTGAAACAATAACGAGGCTAAAAGTGAAGGGTGAAACAAAAATGAAGCTAAAAGCGAAGGGTTGAACAAAAGTGAAGCTAAAAGTGAAGGGTGGAACAAAAATGAAGCTAAAAGTGTAGGATGAAACAAAAATGAAGCTAAAAGCGAAGGGTGAACAAAAGTGAAGCTAAAAGTGAAGGGTGAAACAATAACGAGGCTAAAAGTGAAGGGTGAAACAAAAATGAAGCTAAAAGCGAAGGGTTGAACAAAAGTGAAGCTTAAACGAAGGGTTGAACAAAAATGAAGCTAAAAGCAAAGGGTTGAACAAAAATGAAGCTAGAGCGAAGGATGAAACAAAAACAAAGCTTAAACGAAGGGTTGAAACAAAATTGGAAAGGGTGACGAGCCAAGCAGCAGGATTGGTATCTTTTAAACTTGCGCAATTCATATGAATTACGTGCTGTGCAGCCGTACACTGAAACACGTGCTGTGTGGCAGTACACTGAAATACGTGCTGCGCAGAAGCACACTGAAATACGTGCTGTGCAGCAGTACACTGAAATACGTGCTGTGCAGCAGTACACTGAAATACGTGCTGTGCAGCCGTACACTGAAATACGTGCTGTGCAGCCGTACACTGAAATACGTGCTGTGCAGCAGTACACTGAAATACGTGCTGTGCAGCAGTACACTGAAGTATGTGCTGCGCAGAAGTACACTGAATTACGATGTGCAGCAGTACACTGAAGTACGTGCTGTGCATCCGTACACTGAAATACGTGCTGTGCAGCCGTACACTGAAATACGTGCTGCGCAGCAGTACACTGAAATACGTGCTGTGCAGCAGTACACTGAAATACGTGCTGTGCAGCCGTACACTGAAATACGTGCTGTGCAGCAGTACACTGAAATAAGTGCTGTGCAGCAGCAGTACACTGAAATACGTGCTGTGCAGCAGTACACTGAAATACGTGCTGTGCAGCAGCAGTACACTGAAATACGTGCTGTGCAGCAGTGCACTGAAATACGTGCTGTGCAGCAGCAGTACACTGAAATACGTGCTGTGCAGCAGTGCACTGAAATACGTGCTGTGCAGCAGCAGTACACTGAAATACGTGCTGTGCAGCAGCAGAACACTGAAATACGTGCTGTGCAGCAGTACACTGAAGTACATGCTGTGCAGCAATACACTGAAGTACGTAGCTTTTGAAAAAAATGATGGTTGCTTCACAAGAAGGATCTCTTTCTTGTGCAAGTAGAAACCTTAGATTGCCAAATGTTTTAGAAATTGATGCCGACTTCATGGTTGCAGTCGCTGCTGATGCAAACTCGCTGGCCGCTTACCAGTTTGAGTGCTGCTGCCTCCTTGCCCTGTGCTTGAAGGTCCTTGCTGAGTTCCCTGCTGTGTTCCCTGCAGAGATACAAGATGGCATTCCTGTGTCCGGGTGTACAAATCAGGTATGGAAATCAAAATATCAACAACAAGATGTTACTCCTGTGTCCGGGTGTACAAATCAGGTATGGAAATCAAAATATCAAGTATCAGAGAAAATATCTGAGAAATTATGTAGCATCGGCCAAAAGCATTATACATACATACATACATACATACATATCATATATATATGGTGTATATACGGTGTTTTGGCAGGGAAATCACCTAATATACGGTGTATGTATAAATTTTTGGTCAACCTTACATACGAGGAATGACCGCATCTGCAGCAGGCACAAAAACCACTCCCCATGTACATAATCACATCGCCACACTGGCACTGGGCGATGAGCAAATAACCACACCCACAACCACACCCACACACACACACACACACACACACACACACACACACACACACACACACACACACACACACACACACACACACACACACACACAAAACAAGACAAGAGACAAGACACGTAAAAACACGAAGTATGCTGCGTTTGAGTCATGCATACAACACAGAAGCAGGCACATGTTGACGCTGTTAATTGTTTGTAACTTCCCTGAATAGGCTCCCAAAGCAGCCTCAGCCTTGCCCCTATGCAAGTTACGTCTCAGGAATTTTCCCAGCACAGAAATGCAACTGGCCAGCAGCTTGTGCACAAGACAGCGACAAGCACGCACGCACTGCACCAACACCCACCCAAACCCACACCCACACTCACATACACACCCAACACACACTCGCACACAAGCATACACAAACGCTAACACAAGCAAACACACTCACACATACACACGCACCTTGGTCAAGAGGAACTTGCCCAGCACAGACACGCAGGTGGCCAGCAGCTCCCGGTCATTGTCTAGGTGGATGGCCAGGGCGATGGCCTCAAACAGGACGCTGTACAGTGCATTGGCTTTGTTGGGGTTAGCGCTTCGCGCTGAGTCTCCGCCTCCAACTGTGCACAAAGAAAACAGAACATGACAAATACTGTGAAAGGCCAGGGCGATGGCCTCAAACAGGATGCTGTACAGCGCGTTGGTTCTGTTAGGGTTGGCACCAGCTGTTGTGCCCTACATAGCATCTTACACACACACGATGAGACAAAAGGGCGCACTCACTGCTTTCGATGGTGCTCTTCACAATCGTGGTTAGCAGGACCTGCTCCGTTTCGCTCTCTGGCAGCGGGAAGAATTGCAGCACGCGCATGCACTTGCACTGCAGAGGGACACAGCAGGAATGCAGGTTGATGTTGCATCCATGTCGCTCGACATCAGGAGTTCAGCATGTGAGGGAGATGGAAACATTGTGTTGAATAGCAGTGTTCTGCCCTAGCAACCATGGCATGACAGCAAGGGTTGTTGAGTCCCTCTTGAGGCAAGACAGGGTGCTGCAAGCTGTGTGCGCCCTCGAATGTTTGTGCACTGAAAATGTGTGTGTTTGTGTGTGTGAGTTTGTGTTTATGTGTGCGGTATGTGAGGGTGTTCCAGTGAATGCACACATTGTGAATGCGTTTGTGTGCACTTGCATTCTGTCTTTGAGCGTGAAAGATGCCACAGTGTGTGTGTGTGCGCGTGCGCGCGTGCACGCATGCTTGCCAGACAGTGCATGGGAGTGAGCAAGCGATTGCTCTTACCTGCAGCCATGGCGTGGGAATGCCGTAGTAAAGGTACTCAGGAGGCACCTCTGTAGCTCGCAGCACCGTCAACCTCTCCAGCACCCTGATCAGTCTGGGCTGAGCGGTTTCGTAGCCGGCTGCAGGCAGTACGGGCAGGCAGTTTGATTATGAGACAAAGAAAGTACGCTTGCTGTGCCTTTGTGGCGTGGGACTGTCAGCGTCCTTTTCCTGCACCCTGACCAGCAGGGCTCAGTATTTCCAAAACTGGCTAATGCGCTTTTCATGAGAACAGCAGCTTTGCTTTCAATGGTTAGCACTTTTTGCTTGAGGTCAGCATCATGCACGTCACTTGATCTCATGCCTTTTTTAGCACAAAAGTTTCCAGGTGCCACGCAAACCTTCTCATTCAGCCCTCTGCAACCTCCTAAAGCCCAATCTAAGCACAGTTGACTGTTTGTCGGTGGCTCTTCAGAGGCCCTTGCAAAGAATCGCGACATGGATTTGTCGCGCGCACAGATGCGTCTTTGTAGCTTGGTGGCAGGTAGCCTTGAGCGACCTACTAAATCCTCTCATTGCAGCATATTGAGAATGCACGCACGCACGCACGCACGCAAGCGCACCTCCACCCACACCCATACCTGGCCCGTTGCGTGCACAGATGCCCTGCAGCAGTGTGGTGGCAGACAGGAGCAGGCCCAGGTTCCTCTCGTCCAGCAAGTTGTTGATAACACCGGAGAAGCTGTCGGGGCTGACCACGGTGTGCTCTGGAGGGGTTTTGCGAATGAGGCGAAGGAGGGCGAGGGATGCACGCTTCTTGACCACTGGACGGGCGGAGCCGCTTGACTGTGGGCGTGCGTGTGGGAAAGTGATAATGGTTGTATGAGAAGAAGGTGTGCCTGCAGCTGTATCGCACATGTTCAGGACGAATTCAGGACGAAGTGAGGAGGATGAGGGCATGAACTACGAAACAGGTAAAGGAGGGTGCTTTCCTTGGAGTCTAGCACGGGTGGATCCACTTAAATGAGTGTGCGTGAGTAGAGAGAATCAAGAGAAAGGTGGGCACAGAGGGTAACATGAATACATATACCACCATACCTCACTGATAAAATAACGTTTTTTGACCTCTAAGGTATTCTGGTATTGTTAATTATATATTGATTTTGGCGCTCCGTAGTTGCCCAGATTGGCGAAAGTACAGTTTGTTAAGTGGCTGATGAGTGATGAGCGGAGAAGGCTCCCAGGGGCCTCCAACCCCACCGCTCCCCTCCCAGGCCCAGGCCCCGCCCTCGCCCCCGCCCCAGGCCCAGGCAGCCCATCAGTTGACAGTTGCGCAGGCAAGGCAGCTCATGCAGAACAGGTCAATGCACCCAGGCCCACACCTAAGCTGCACCATCAGCACCCGCAAGCACAAGCAAAGCACACAGCGGCAGCAGCAGCAGGTTATTAACCTCACAGACACACACATATATAAGCGCACCAACACACATGCACACGCACAAACACGCACGTGTACGCATACGCACACACACACACACATGCACGTGTACGCATACGCACACACGCACACACTCTGGCTAGGCTAAATGCCCACCAGGATTGGTTTGGGAATATCTTGAACATTACAGGGACCACGTTATCCAGAGTCACTTTTAATATCTTACCATAATATTAATCGTAACCCCGGGGTAACCCCGGAGCCTCAAAATAAATATTTTATCCATTCCCGCACAAATCCCGGTGGGCATTTAACCCAGGCAGTGTGTGTGCGTGTGTGAGTATGCGTGCACATGCGCGTGTGTGCGTGCGCATGTGTGTCGTGCTGCAGGTGCTGGGGCAGGTGCTCCAGGTGCTGGCGCGCATGTGTGTCGTGCTCCAGGTGCTGTCCAGGAGTGTCGTGCTCCAGGTGCTGGGCGCATGTGTGTCGTGCTGCAGGTGCTGGGGCAGGTGCTGGGGCTGGTGCTGCAGGTGCTGGTGCAGGTGCTGGGGCAAGGCCTTCTCCGCTCAAATCTGTTCACCCACCCACAAAACTTTATTTTCGCCAATCCCGGGCAACCCCCGAGCCTCAAAATAAGTATATATTAAACGATACCGGAACCACCCCGGAGGGCAAAAAACATTATTTACCCGGGATGGTATCAGTAAGGTGCGGTACTTATGAAACTTGGGTTTTGAGGTGAGTACGGTATGATGCGGTACATTCGTAAGAGGGGAGGGCTTATAACATGACCATGCAATTTATGCGAAATTGTGTGTGAGTCAAAAAAGTCGTGAGAAAATTATACAGCAAATTGTGTATATTACCGAGGTGAAAGAAGAGGGCTAATCAAAGAACGATGCAATTAGTGAAAACAAGTTGCTGTGTATGGCACAATTGATGCTGACTTGTTTTGTCTTTTGACGAAAGTTTGCATGTGATCAAAGCAGACAGCGTTTGAACCGAACAACACGCACCAAAAGCTTGACAACGTCTTGCACCAGAGCCTCTGCCATCTCAGAACCTCCAACTGCACGTGCGTGTGTGCGTATGTGTGTACATGTATGTAACTGTGTGTGTGTGTGTCTGGGGTGTGCACGTGTGTGTGTGTGTGCGTGTGTGTGCATGCGTGTGCATGTATGCGTGTCACAAAAGATTTGGCAGTAATTGACTACATCAATCGCTCACGGTGCCATTTTAAGCGCATCAGGGTGGTGCAAAGCCATGCGTGAGCCACAACTGTGTGCAAGGTAAAAATAACATTTGTTTCATTCAAACACACCCTCCATTGCCATTGACCTCCCACCAATTCACCAAGTAGCATTTGTGCACCACCGTCTCATGCACTCACTATCTTCTCACACCCGTCTCATGCACTCACTATCTTCTCACACCCCCCACGCACAGGCTCTCTTTTTCTCTTACACATCCACCAGCTCACTCTAACGCACCCAATGCCTCATGCGCTCACAGCTTCAAACTCACACTCTTCGCTAAACACACTCACTGTTGCCAATGAAACTGAGGGCCAGGGTCTCAAAGGCCTCATTGCGACTGATGAGATCCATGTGGATAGCGTTGATGGCAAGTCGCAGGAACTCATCGTTCTGCGTGAGTGAGTAGGTCAAGTTGTTGCATGTGTGTGCACGCAGATGATGGGCAACTTGGCACCTTACATCAGCACACCGATTCCTATCAATAAGCTCACACCTTCACAATTTTCGCTGCATGACCGTGTGCAGGCGCTTGCGTGTGTGCATGCACATAACCAGATCATTGAATGCCAGAACTTTTGCTTGTGTATGTTCAATCTGTACGTGTGTGGGTGCACGTTTGCTTGCGTGCGTACGTGCATGCGTGTGCACGTGTCCAATCTGTTTGTGTGTGTGCGCATGTGTGTGTTTGTGTGTGTATGCGCATGTGTTTGTGTGTGTGTGTCTTTGTTTGTGCATGTGTGTGCGTTGTGTGTGTATGTTGTGTGTGTGTGCGTGTGTGCGTGTATGTGTGTGTGTTTGTGTGTGCGTGTGTGTGTTTGTGTGTGTGTGTTTGTGTGTGTGCGTGCATTGTGCATGTGTTGTGTGTGTGTGTTTGTATGTGCTTGCATGTTCATGCACGCGTGCATGTGTATGTTGATGCGTTTCACACACGTACCTCGTGTAGTAGCAATGAGCAGGCCATGTACCCCACTTGCTTGTCCTTGTATCTGTGCAATCAGCAGTGCATGGAGGTTAAAGGAATTCGCTGGTAGAGCTATGTTGTCAGAAAAATTGTCACCCCCTCACCCACTTTGCCTGGGGGATCAGGTCAGCTGCCTGCTTGTGCCCAAACTCGATGTCATACCCCAGCATGTAGATGTACATCAGCTTCCACACGTACTTGCGCCGGTCGTAGCCTGCACAATTGGAAGGTTGAACAATTGTCCCCTAGTTGCAGGCCCCCCGGCGAGCCAATCTCCTCACATTCAGGTTTCCATCCGCTCGTGTACATCAGCGGGATTCACGAACAACCGACACACCGTTGAGGGACTTGTCGTCCGAAAATTTGGCCCGGATTTTCGCAAGCTCCTTGTCGATGCGACGTTCCTCCTGCTCCTTGTTCTGGGAGCCACGAATGTCCTTGATGAAATTCTGCAAATGGGGGGAGGGGGGCGGGCAAGATGCAGCAACGCAGTTTACACCCACTATTGGAGCGCCGTGCCTAGGGCAATGAGCATGTGCGTATGCCTTGAACCCACCTCCAAGCCCTTCATGTAAGCGATTTTACTCATTTTGGCTGGGTTCCCTATGCACAGCCCAACCGGCACACGCCCAGGGGGCCTAAGAAAGAATTCCCTTGTAAATTATTGTTAAATTGGAAAGTCCCCGATTTAGTTTTGGTCATTGCCTGGGTTTGTGATTTTACACGCAATGTAATATTGATGAGCATGTAATGTTAAATGAAAGGAGGTCCACTGCTCAATAAGTTTCTGCTGCCCCTCCTCCTCACTAGCCTCTTCCTCTTCTGTGAGTACTAGTTCTGTACCCATGGAATGGCTAGCCATATGCGTGTAAGTTTATTACCCTGGCACTCTAATCATTGCAGCTGAGGGATCCCCTGCACAAGCGAGGACACGAGATGCAGGACAGCCAATTTCTGGTAGGCGTGGGTCGTTATATATATGCAGGCATAAGGTTTCACGCTAGGCCGGCTTATGCAAGAACATCTCTCCGCACGCCCCTCGCTCCTAAAGCAGCTGGTGGGCACGAAGAACGAATTTTGGAGAAAGTTGCAGAGCTTATTTCTCCATAAAAAGAGAATACAGCAGGAAGCAGGATCATAAACCTCAAGAGAGTCAGTTGCCTTGCCAGTCTGCCAGAGGTAGACCCCTCAATTTTATGCCAGTTGAGCAACCCCTCCATTTTATGCCAGTTGAAGAAGCTAGGTTGAATGTCTGTAGAGCTTGCCCTGGGTGTGACTTGATATGCGACCGCAAAGGCCCCCTCTTTACTGAGTGCATGTAGGATAGTAGGGATGAATCATAGAAGAGGGGGGACTGAGCGGAAAAAAGTACAAATTAGTAGCTAGGCTTACCACGGCTTCCCCACCTTTTGCTGTCAATCTTACTTGGCAAGTTATCTTTGTCCTTTGAGTCGTCACTATGAATTCAAGAATGTAGTGAAAAGACCAAGTGAAAAGTGAGATATGGAGGTAACTGCCATTTCCTATCATCTAGGGTATAGGCCCTATCAGTGTGTTTAGTCCTGTGTACCAGTGTGTTTAATCCTGTCAACTTGTACGCAATGCCATTTAACTGATTCTGAGCACGTTCTGTAGTAAGTCGTCCCGTGCCATAATCACCCCGAAAAGGGCCGATGTGCCCCCAACTCGATTCACAGCCCCTATACATCTTTTGAATGCAAGAAACTCGATTTTTAATTTTATATGACATTTGCTGTAAATATGGCATTCTGGGATGCTGTGTAGGGCTCGGTGCCCATTTTGCACCCACTTTGCCAGGAAAAAGTGCATATCTTAACTTGCACCAATTAACCTTTTAAGAAAAAATTCAGCTATCCAAAACAACTCTCAGGTCCCAAAACGGTGGAGTGGTTGGGAAGAAATGTTTAATTTAGGGGTATTGGGTATTGGCCTTATTTCCCCGGGGGTGTGGGGGGGGGGTTCGCATGGGGACGACCAGTAGCCTTGGATGTCAGCTTTGGTTTCAAGTTAGACTAGTTTCAGTTCGATAAAATTGTGTGTAAGTAGTGGTTGCCCTTTGGATGCAAAAAGGGGCATTCCCAGGCCTTTGCTAGTCCTCCCTTAACCCTTTGATGGATTTTTTTCGCGACTTTCTGCTTTCTGTGCAAATTTGTAACAAGATGGACTTCACCCAACAAATAGGTGTTGCAAGTAATTCCCGATGAGTTTTATTGGCAATTGGCACACTTCGCTCCTTTTGCCCTTAAACAAGACAGCATTGGTTGACCTTAGCACGCTGCAAAGCATTGAGTGGTGTATGAAGCATAAAGTGTGAGATACTTTGAGATGACTCGGTTCAGCTCTTCCAGATTAATTAAGCTGGGGTTTTTATAATGGGTTAGAATACAGTTAAATATTTGAGCAGCTTTATGTGTTTTTATTATTCAGCATAGTCGGGATCTTTGTGCAAAGGACCGGTATGGCTGATGTACGCCAGCAAACCAATTTGCATGTGCTTACGCACACGTTTTCTTGTCTCCCTGTTGAACACACACAACTTTGCATGCCTCCGTTTGTAGACTGGTATTTTGCCATTGCCTTGGAGCGCGGCTGGTTTGGTTGGCACACGTACTACTGCTCCAGCCGCTGGAAAGATGGGAATGCAAGCTCTGCCGTGGACTGCTCTGAAACTGCTGTCCCCTACACTTCTCTTTTCACCTTTCTTGCTGCCGGTGGTGCAAAGGTAAAAGTGAGTAGTACGCACAGTCGGGATGTGAAGCTGGAGTTGGAAAGCTTGGACTAGAATTTACAAACACACGCTTGTATGATTGCAAACTTCATGACTTGCCACTGAAATAGGGGATGCTGTTTTTTTGCTGCATGTACTCACCAAACCTACGTTCCATAATTACTCGTTGAAAACCCTGGGGTACAGTTACGTTTTGCTTGTAAGCCTCATGAATTTCCTCACAAATTCCTGTCAATGAGCTAGAGATGTATACAGGCCCTTCAAACCCAGAGCTGTTTGCCATTGCAACGCTGACGTCCATCATTTGTAAAAACACCACGACCGCAATTGTACATGTCACATGTCACATGTGCTGCTTTAACCCGCAGGGGCCAGCAAAAACAGGGCAGCCCCTCTCTCTCTTATCCCTCACAAACGGGCCTTGTGCCACATCCCAAGCCCCGGATCTGCCTTACCACAGCAGCGTGAACTCCCAAGAGCATTTAGATTGGCATCACAATAGCAGCAGCGCACGTGTGCCCACAGCGCAGCAACACTTGACTGTGGGCGATGGTCCAGTAGGTGTAACAGGGGTGTCCTGCGCAGCTGACAACAAGCTCACTAGTACTTTTACCCTCCATGTCCCTGAAACTGAGCCTGGGCAGCCCATTCCTTACTCCACTCCCGTATTTCTGAGAGAAGGAGACAGGTGAGTAGTGGAATGAGGTCTCGCTAGTAGTTGTCCCCTCCATGTCCTTGGTACTGAGCCTGGGCAGCCCATCCCTTACTCAACCCCCATGTTCCTGAGAGGTAGACAGGTGAGTAATGGAATGAGGTCTCACTAGTAGTTGTCCCCTCCATGTCCTTGGTACTGAGCCTGGGCAGCCCTTTCCTTACTCAACGCCCGTGTCCCTGAGAGAGGGAGAGTGGAGTAGTGGAATCGGCTGTCATGCGTGCCGGGTGTGTTGCAACGAACTGCCTCACAACTAAACATGAGCTTGACCTTGACACCTCTTGATGTCCCTTTTCGTATTGAGTACGTTTAACTTCCAATTGGCTGAATAGTAATGTTTTCTGCTTTCCAGGTTTTGTACCGTAGCAAGCACAAGTGCCTCAGAACGTGGGCTGGTGTGCAATCTAGACAGCACAGATGGTGCTGTGAAATTCCTTTTGTTTCCTACCGCTTACCCCTACGCAAGCCTGTCTTCACTGTACACTCGAGGTGCGTGTGGTACCCAAGCAAGCAGGTGGTGAATGGCAGAGAAAGTGGTTTCAATTGACAAAATTGACAGACTCTTGCGCCATAAAGGGCTGATTTACCTTCATCATAGCAGTCTTACCTCTTGCGAGGTGGGCGGAGCCGTATCAATATGTTATCCCCTTAAATGCTTTTTACAGTTGAGGCCTCCAAGGTTGAAGTCTGTTATGATTGCTTTACATTAAATAAGAGCAAGTTTGTGCTGATAATGGAGCATTTGGCATAACTTCCTATTCTTAGTTCAGCCTTTGCTGGTCATGTCACACAACACCACAGGCAGCTGCGGGGTCAAGTCCTTAATGGAGCCTCCCGTGCATGATGTCGTATGCTCCCCTAGCCAGCATTTACTTGGCCAAGCACAAGCAAGGGGGACCCATTCTTTGCAGGAGCTTGCGCACATTAAGATGCCTGCTTGGGAAGAGGATGAACTTCGTAGGGAGTCCCGATTAACGCTTGTCACACAGACGCCTGGGCAGCCACTTGTGTCTGGCGTCATTGTTGGTGAGTGGGGTTGACCCCATGCCCCTTGTGTCTGGCATCATTGTTGGTGAGTGGGGTTGACCCCATGCCCCTTGTGTCTGGCGTCATTGTTGGTGAGTGGGGTTGACCCCATGCCCCTTGTGTCTGGCATCATTGTTGGTGAGTGGGGTTGACCCCATGCCCCTTGTGCCTGGCATCATTGTTGGTGAGTGGGGTTGACCTCATGGTGTTATTAATGGTGAGCCGAACGTTGCAATGACTCTGTGCAGTTGACAATGTCTTGTGTAGATAGGTTAATTCCACGACTCTGAAGGGTCCTTGAGAGAATTTTGTGGGGCTGTAGCACGCCATGATTACATGACATGTGAAACGTGCGTTATAGCAAACAACCTCAGCTGTATGAAGGAAGACACACTTGACACAGTAATATGGGCGAATTGCATGCACATGCAGGCCTGCACATCTTCTATCCGGGCCTGGTGGGCCGACTCCTGCAGACTTGGTGAGAAAGTGCCTATTCGCAACTGTCAAGTCCTGCCAGGATCACAGAGTCACAGAGCTGCAAGTTTTCTTCTTGCAACGGACCTCTTTATCTATGATCTAAGTCCCTTTCACCTTCACTAAGAGCTTAGTTGCAAAATGATCTTCAGAAGTGTATCTTTCTAGACATACCTGTCTGTTCATTCCATTGCCATGCTGCTATATGGTATTAGTATAAAGTGTATATTTCAAGCCCCGAGGGGAGGGGGGGGGGGGCGAATCCATTGAACATACGGGTTTCTGCCAGGGTAGCATTAGAAAACCAAACAAAATGAGACATTTCTTAAAAGGATTGAGTGGTTACATTCCTTGTTCAACAAAATATAAGGGAAAGAAAAGGAGACTAGGAAGGTTTTTCCATGTTGAATGCAAGTATATGCAAGTCCCTTTTGTAGTGTTTTAGACTAAACATTCTGAGCTTTGACCTGAGACACAAGAGCTAAATTCCTATTATTATAGTATGCTGCGTTGAATTGAAACCACCTCCTACCATACTGTGCTTTTGGTATTGCAATGCCTTTTTTTTGCGAGGTGCCAAAATAATTAGAAAATTCAACTTACAAGCACCAAGATTTTGTGAGGTCCCTGAAAAGTAAGGAAATTTGCAAAATTTGCGATTTTGGGGGGTGTCACTGGGGGGTGTCACTTGGATTTTGAAAGGTGTCACGCTTCCCCCCCTTACATCCTCACTCCTTTCGGCTGTTGCTGCTGCTGGTGGAAAATGGGCAAGCGCACCATGCTCCCTGAAGTTTGCACCAAGTGGCAGCTGCCCAACACAAGGAGTAGTTTGCACCCCCATTGGAGCTGTGCGTGTGCATGAATCTGCCCACTATGGCAATGGGGCAGGAAGATTGGAAAGTGCTTACAAGCGTCTCAGGCCTCAGGATCTCCTAGGGCGGAACCTGGTCTGCTTCTCAGGGTGGTTGTCCCTGAAAACGATGGGAATTTATTTTGTCCGTGTGGGAAAGTCGAAGTTGTGTAAGGTTGGGACAAACTTATTTATTTTCGGCTCGACTTATTGTGAGGGACCTCGACATATTTTTAATCTACTCGCAAGTGTTAGAAGTTAAATCACTTGAATTCCAGTGCAAAAAGAGCAACCTTGGCAAAATGTGTTTGCAATCAGCATAAAAAGGCGCGTCTCAATCCCTCCATATAATTTGCCGGCCTGTGTAGAAGCTGAAATACTATGTTCCTGGCGCAAAATGACATGTATTGACCACTTACTCAATATGTACATGTGCAAAAAGCCTTAGTCTGCATCTGAAATATGCATATTGAGTGTCCCATTCAAGTTTACTCTTTGTTGCTGATGAGTATTGCGGTACTCAATACCAAAGTGTGAGAGTCACTCCTTTTCCATGATTATTTCAGGGACTGGGTTTCACTACCTGTGTTTTTAATTAAATTTGCACTCCTAAAGCCTACAGACTCAACCCCATCCAACATATAAATGTAGTTTCCCTGAGTGCAAGAGATAAGGCACACAATCAATTTGTTCATCAGGTTTTAGTAAGATGCCTTACAGATAGCAATTTTTTTAGAGACAAGACCAACCTTTGAGCAGCTTTCGTCAATCAATGTTAATTAGCGCGCTGCATACACATTCTACATCATTTCCTTGTGTATTCCTGCCGCTTGCAGTTGTGCCACCAAGGAGCCTCCCCATGTTGTTTACTGTGAGGCAGCAGCGGATGCCATTGATGCCGAGTGCTGGTTTCAACTGATTAAGGTAAACCATGCTTCATCGTTGTGGTATAAACATGCGCTCAATTTACCGGCAGTGGAGATTAGCTTTCCTTGCGTCACCAATTTGGAATACAGTAATGTTCACCCCAACAATTTCATACGGTCCTCATATACTTTACTGTTTATTCCAGATTGACACTGGCAGCGGCTCAAAGCTGCTGCTTTCTGATGGCTCTTTGTCTCATTATCGGCCAACAATTCATTGTTCTTTCTGTTGTATGCAGATTGACACTGGCAGCGGCACAAAGCTGCCGCTTTCAGATGGCTCTCTCGTCTCATTGACTGCCTATGCTGCCGGGAGGTTTTGTAGCACAGCCTACGATGCAACCCTTTTATGCGCATCGGCCTCCTTCTCCAATGCTTCTAGGAACCTGTTCACTTTGAGGTTAGGGGAAGACTAGAAGTATGTCCACGTAATAAGCTGGGTATCCAAAGTGCTTACACCCTATTTACACTGCAGATTTCCTGCCAGGGAACTTTGCTAGATGCATTTTTGTATGTTTTAATTTAGATTGACCGAGAAAGAAAAAATAATAATTTACGCAGGCAGTGAAAACCACTCCCCACATTAATTAAGGAAAAGGAGCCACTTTGGTACCGAGTACCGTAAAGCTCCTCCACCGCAAAAAGGAAAAGAACAATCAATGGGGATCAGGAGGGTTGCAGACTTGGCCTGAAACCGGCTCCTGATGAGAGTTGATAACAGTACCGGAAAGGGCACATCTGGTATGGAAAAGTTTAGCAGCAAAGTTCACAGAGTGCACATGGAGCTTGGAGGCAAGCTTGTTAACTCTTTGAGAATCAAGACCCAGTTCCTTGAAAAGGTTCAGAGTGTGAGTGTTGTAGATGGTGCCACCCACAGGTTTACAGGTTATGCCATCAGTCAAAACGTGCGACTGCTAGGCTGCGAATGTGAAACATGTTTAAAATTGTGAAAATTGTGGTGCCACCCACACCCAAAAGGATGACGTGGAGAGTAACGGAGGCTCCTTGGAGAATGTTGAAGAGATCTTTGTGTTGTTCCTTGATGTTGGAGTACCTACCTCAATGGTGGAGGACCTACTTGCATGGAAAGCAGGTTAACCAGCTTACATGTAAGGTTAACGTGCGGATGGAATGATTACAATTTCCCTTTGAACGAATTGTTGCAAGTGTGTACTTATCACCTAACGAGGAAAAGGTTTGTCATGCTCTGCCAAACTGATTTGATATGCAACTAAGCAACCAAAAGTGTGCAGCTTAATACAACCATAAAAATAAACAAGTTGTAAACAATGAAACTATGCAGGCAGCCAGTTATAAAACCATTTGCTCTTACTTGTGCGTGTTACTTCAGAGGGGGTTATCTGAGGCCAAAAATGGGTATACTTTTTGCATGCTCCCAGGGCAGGTGGCCCTAACTAATAAGTTTCAAGCTCAGCTCTGTTATGTAGATTCCAGTGCAGCTGAGCTTGAAACCTGCAAGTTACAGCCACCTGCCTCAGCAGCCGCGGCATGATTCCTACATTTTGAGCAGCCATATGCTGTATCTGATCAGCCAGCGCACCAAACTGAGTGATTTTTAGTTTTTTAATAAATTAAGATAATTGCAAAACCAACGGAGCAAAAAGAGCAAGTGGTTGGTGAGATATGCAAATTAATGTGTCATTCCCCCTGGAATGCACCCATCTAGGGTACAGGTGCACGACGTGTGCTTTTAATCCTGTCATTCTGTACACAGGGCGACTTGTCTAAATCTGAGCACATGCTTGGGTAGCTTATACAGTCAGTAATAGTTTGAAGCTATGTTGGGTCCAACTTGATGAAGTGACGTGTGAGTAGTTGCACCTTTCATGCAAAAATGAGTATGTTTGGGCTTTTGCCCAGATAACCCCTCTGGTGTTTTTTCTGCATAATTTTACAATGCATTATTGGTTGGCTGCCACGCCTCTGTCACTTCCCGGATTTGGGACCGATTGCATCTTTGACCTCATTGTGTTACAAGTTAATATGACTAGGCAAATAGCTACAATCAGAGACCTTACACGGTACAGGGTCTCATGAACACGAAAGATCCCCTCTAATGGTACCTCTTAGAATGCTCGCATGTTTTATATTGATTACCAAAACTATTAAAGCCGGAAGAAAAAATTGATTGTAATAACAATTATTTCATAGTAGGTCAAGGGGAAATAGCAAACTCCTTTCTATGAGGCTGAAAACAAGCCGAGACAAACAGAAGAAAAGAAAGGAAGAGAAGCAGGTTGAAAGCAACGAAAGGGGGGGGGTGCAAGTTGATGTCCAGATTTTAGGTCTGGAAAAAACAGTTCTGACATACACGCGGAGCATACAATGGCAAGAGGAGGAAGAAGCTGTGCACTTGAATGTCTATGAACCGAGGGAGGGACCATTGGGATCGAGGGAGGAACCTTCCCGGAGCTGGGATTATTGAGTCAGACAGACCTCTCGGCCTCATTGTGGTTACACGTTAGTATGACTAAATGAATAAATACAGTTGGAAAACTTACACGGTACAGGGTCTCTTAAGGATCCCCTCTGATGGTACCTCTTAGAAGGCTAACGTGTTGGCAATTGATTACCAAAACTATCGATTCTAGGAGATTAAGGTATATAAATAAGACTGGCACATCCAGCTTATTGAATAAGGCACATAAAAATTCTCAACTGTCAACCAACTAACTGCTTGTCACACAATTTGTCGCTGCCAACGATTGGGCGTGACAGCTAGCTAGTTAAAGAGAGAGACAAGTGGGGGAAGCGTTGCAAGCTACGCTGAAACGTTGGCGAAGCAGTTGTGGGCGTCTTCTTTATTTGCGTGCAACCTTATATAACAAATTGCCTGATTTCTTTTGTTGCGTGCATGCGTGCGTGCTTGCATGTGCATGTGTGCCTGTGTACGCGCATGTATGTGTATGCGCGTTATGTGTGTGTAAGTCGTCCATGATGTAAAGAATGGCTAAAGACTGTGCATTTATAGCCCACTCGATGACACGATGCCTGCGTCGGTGAACGAAGAATCACATTTATGTATTTTCCGCGCTTGCATGGTTGTTGCAGAGGCCCTCCTGATCCTCATTGATTCACTTCTTCTTTTTTGTGGTGAGGAGTTTCACAATACCTGGTACCAGAATGGCACTCTTCCCTTAATTATTGAGAGGAGTGGCTTTTTTACCGCCTTTGTTGCATAATTTTTCGCTGCAAAACAGTCCTCAATTTGAGGAAACAGACTCTGGAGTTTGTCTTGGGGACTCCTTTCCTTTGTTGTAAAATGAAATGGAGGACACACAGCTCCAAAGGGTAGCTTTTCCATCTTTTCTATCTTTTTCAGCTTTTCCCAAGCTCAACCCCCTTTATTCTTTGTACTTGCTTGTTTTTTGCTTCAAGGCCCTCGCTTGTACTTTTACGGTGTTGGGATCCCATACGATGATACCGTGGCAAAAGTTATCGAGGCTCAAGATATAATGAAGCAGGCTTTAGGCTACAACTATGTCAAACACATTTCTGTTTTTCATCAATCAGTGGTTCAGGCCAGGAGCGCAAGCAAGGATCGGTTTACATGTCTCTGCACAATTCTGGATCTAACCGTCCATATTCCATATTGAAGATCACTTGGTGTCACGCGGCATGATCTTGACTAACCAGTTTATTTGGCTGATCAACTGCTGACTGGTCTCGGCCACCCACAAATAAACCCAATGGATCAGGAAAAAAGAGAAAATATTAGAGATTGACTGAATAACTGCTGCTGAGAAAGGAAATCATAAGAAAAAGAAAAACTATGCAGGCATCACCGGTCGTGCGTCCCCATGTAAACCCCACCCCCCCTCCTCCCCGGGTAAATAGGGCCAATACCCCTAAATTGAGCTTATCTCCTCAACCACTCCACTGTTTTGGGACCTGGAAAGTGTGTTGGATAGCTTTATTCTTTTCTTTTCCAGCTGATGGTGTGCAAGAAAGTTGGACTCTTTGCGCATCCATTGGTATGATAATATTTGAAAAGCTCAAAATAATCTGGACCTGATGGGCTTGTTGTGCACCCTGCGGGCGGTGGCAGGGTGTCGATCGTCCGGCAGGTAGGGAGGGCCCTTTAACCAACCCTGGGGGGGTTTTCAATTGATCCGCCCAACCCTGGTTCATCATTGGTTCATCATTAATCCATCCCTGAAGTGTTTGTGATAAACCACTACAAAGGCATCTGTCATGACCCCTGATCAGCTCATTTATTAATGATATGATGGTAATGAACCGTCGGAATGTAGTAGAACGTTACCAGCCTGGATTACCAGGCTTAATGACTCGATTACCAAGGTAGTAAGCGGGCGGTAAGCAATTTATAGTCGCTACCTATAGTTCTCATAGTTTTGTGTTCATATAGGGTAGTTTCCAATCCAACCTCATAGTTTTAGGGGTTACGTAGGGTGCATGAATATGACCTTCACACCCCAAAAGCTCCTACATTTCTGAGGACTTCAAGTGTCAAATGCGTGCCATCTTACCTCCCTTGCGACCTATGCTTGCCAGGTCAGTCTCGCAGACACGGACCAAATTCAAACCCACGACAGCTTCTAAATCTGGCACATTCTCAGTGCATCGCGTACCTTGTAAACTAATAACACAGTTCCTTAATTTCATTGCTAAAGCCCCAAAAAGTCAGAACCTAAATTGGATGACAATCCAAAAGTGAAATCAAATAGGGCGCAGCTTATTAGCCTGGAATAAGAAACAGCCATACTATCACAACAGAGCGCAGATGCCGTTGCATGTTGCCAGCTACACGGGTACGCTGTTCCTTGCTTCATGTGCCATCCACGGCCCCCTTGCTCCCACAGTTATTAATAAAACTGGCACATCCAGCTTATTAAACAAGACATACAGAAATTCTCAACTGTCAACCAACTCCTAGCTCGTCACACACTTGTCGCTGCCACTGATTGGGTGTGAGGTGTCACACTGATTAAGGGAAGGGAGCCACTTTTGAACCGGGTCCTCTACCAAAGAAAAGAGAACAAACTCAATGGGGCTCAAGAGGGTTGCAGGATTGGTCTGGACGCTACCGGCTTATAATGAGCGTTGGTAACAATTGAGCATATCAGTTGTCGCTCTGACCCTAGTAGTCGCTCTGACCCTGGCTGGCTCCTAGTTTCTCTTGCCTTAATTTCTGGGTGCTCCTTAAAAGTAGCTTATGTGCCTTGGCCTTAATTTCCAGACGGTGTTCCCTGTTCTTTCCCTTGGCTCACAATAGTGCCACCCAGTTTTTTTGTTTTTTCTTGTTGGATCTGACACATCCTTTTTAACTAGAACTTTCTGTCCCCCTAGTTTGCCTTTTTTCCATCCGGGCAGTGAATACCGCTCCCCACATTAATAAAGAAGAAGGAGCCACTTTGGCATCGGGCACCATAAAACTCCCCCACCAAAGAATAGAGAACAACACCAATTGCTAATTTTGAGGGTAATACATAGATCAAGGGGAGATAGCAAACTCCCAGCTTCGCTAGGTAGCTGATAAAGAGGGGTGCAAACTTGACCTGAAATGGCTTCTGATGAGAGTTGGTAATGGTAATGGAGAGTGTGCGCCTGGTATGGACAAGTGAAGCAGCAAAGTCAACAGAATGCATGTGTAGCTTGGAAGCAAATTTCTAGCTCTTTGGAATCAAGACCCAAGTCTATCCTGTTAGTGCTGTAAATGGTGCCACCCACTCCCCAAATTGTGGGGATGGCGATGAGAGTGGTAGAGGCTCTATAAAAAAATGGTGCTGAGGTCTTTGTGCTGTTCCTGCGCGGCTTAACAAGTACATAAAAGGCCCACCAGTCTGTCTCATCTGTCAAGTTGGATTGCACCGACCACGTGCTTTCAGGCTGCAGCCTTCCCATTATTCCAAACCAGCAACTACTGCGCCCAAATAAAAACCAAGCAAGCACGCACCAAGCTGCATAGGCCACTGATGCAAGAAAAGCTGCTCTTAACCTAACAGATGACCCTGCCAATCCATTTTCCACGGCTATGAAACCAACAGGCACCCAACCAAGCAAGCAAACATAATGAGTACATTACCGAAATCATTTGTTGTGTGGACACATGGACAGGACTATCCAAAAAGCAGACAAGACACAAGGACAAAAAGCTTCTTGTAAAAGCCTCCACACCAAACACCGTGAAACCCTCCGCACCAAGCACCGTGAAAGCCTCCACACCAAACACCGTGAAACCCTCCTCACCATCCTGCTAGAAGCAACATGCACTGTTTACAGAAGCCATATCTGTAACACACAAGCCATTCCACGGCCAGCCTTGGAGTCACTGGCTTGATTGCCACAGGCCATAAAGACGCATTAAGCATACACGCCATAAGATCCGCAATGAAAACCATACAAGCCAGACGAGACCTCAAATGCAGTCAATAAAACCGGTGTTTGTAACTTTTAGCCATTTGTCCCCTAGCCCTATCCTCCATTTATTCTCCAAATGGGACACTGTGTAGCTCCGCATTGATGGGGTGGGTGGTGCAAAACATAGAGCACTATCTTTGCCTGATCCTGAACGCGCTGCTTGTGTCTGCACTGCCTATACATCTGCATCCTTCTTTTTACTAAAACGTTTCATACAAATTTTTTTAAGAGGCAAATTAATAGGTAGTTCCTCAGCTGCTCATCTTGTCACGGGATATCACGTCCCCAGCCGCTGCAAAGCCTCCTTTTGAGATTAAGGTTCAAATAGCTCACAGATTTAAGTTACTGAAAGGGCAAATTTGTTACAATAGGGCTATGTGAAACTGGCCAAGCCTTCTATAGTTAACCATTTGATCACATAAAAAAAGCCGGACAAGGAACCACAATTTCCCCTTAGTACGGTGCTACTTAGGTACTGAGCGTCTGTTTCTTGAGTACCGACAACTCCTCCTCTGTAAAGACTTAGTAGAGGTCAGGAGGAATTCAGGCTCGGCCTGAAACCGGAATTTGGCAAAAGGAAAAGCGTGCATGTTTTGAACATTTTCACTAGCAATACACACATAGGTAATCACGTAATCACAAACATTGTGAGTCCCGCTGCTGCTTCCAGTACCTACCAAGATGGCACATTCAGATATACCAGTGGGGGGACACTGAAGCCCATTGGCAAACGGGATGTGCTTTACAAATATTTCCCGGAAATCAACGCCCCAGTTCTATGAGAGTTCGCTGTAGGCTTTGTCATTACACCAAGGTGCCGTGGAGGGAGATCAAAACCAAAGACACGCTAGAACCAAAAATGGGCTGCAGGCCCTCATAAAAGCAAAACAACAAAACAACGCAAAGAAGCAAGCGGCAAGTCCATAAGTCAGATCCAAACGAGCTCAAATGGGAACACCCACAAGTCAAAGCACAAGCTGAGGGGGGTGGGTGGGTGGGAAAAACAACCCGAGCAAAAGCAAGGCATAAAAAGAATGCCTAAAACGAGTGTACACAGCACTTTATGCAAAGTGCCTGCCAGAACTCAGCCTACGCTCACTACGCAAGAACTCCAGTTCTATAGCTGAAGCAGAGAACTGATGATTTTGTTATTTTGAAGCACAGTATCACTAAATGTGCATGTCACAGCAGCTAAATTTAGAAAATTACAAGCTGGGGCGCCCATGTCTGATTGACTGCGGTGTTCACCCTACATTTACTTGACGCATATGCATGCTGTATCTGACCTGCCAGAGCACCAGATTTTAACGATTCTTTGTGCTTTTGAGTCCTTGCAGTAAATATTGACCTCTGCCACAGGAATGGCGTGCAATTGGTTAATGACTTTGGCAATACAAATACCATTGGTATGCCATTTTCCACGAAAAGGTCCTCGCTAGGGTGCATGTGCCATGTGCCATGTGCCATAGGTGTGAGTTTTATCCTGTCAATTTGCATGCAGGGCAATTTTCGTGGACCTGAGCACATGCTCTAATAGCTTATAATGTCAGCCTCAGTTCGACGCTAGATTGCATCCAGTCGTTTGGCGTGTCATGCTACCCTTTGAAAGCAAAAAGACTGAATTTTTGGACTTCGCCCGGTATTTCTTCTCTGGACATTTTCCCCTCCTATGTGTGCCTTTGTTTTTACCGATCAATATGTAAAACATTTGGAAAGATAGAAGCTAGGGAAAGCAACTGCAATAAATCACATTTGCAGCAATTTTGTGCAGAAATTATATGGATCATTGCACTCAGCGACTTAGGTAGCAGTCCAACAGGTCTCTATTGTACCACGCAGATATCACACAACCAATCAAGCTGCCTTGCTCGCCTGCTTACACCATACAATCTTAGACAAGAGAGCTCTATTGCACACGGGGTTTACAAATATTTACTGGAACCGGTATATATGGCACATTTTTGGGTATATTTCTTATGAATTGTAAATGCATCAAAATTACTGGCTGGATTAATGGCTGAAAAAAACAACATTGCAGGATAGCATTAGGTAGCAATCCATCCAGGGGGGGGGGGTCGATTAAGGCTGTACACATACAACACCGTTCAATCTACATTAGGTCTGAACTACAGGTATTGTTTGAACTCGGGCCAAATCGAGCCTCTGTCTGGCGCAACTTTGACCTCCCAAACATCCGCTTGTGTCTTGATGCTGGCACAATCCTGGAAGTTTGGAGTGAATTGCTACTGCTCCATTGGCTTGACTCACCCCGCGGCCTGCACCCAATAAGCGCGTGTGCCTCTGACTTGTGGACATGTCCACAGACCCTCCCTTTTACCCGATTTGCTCGAAAAGGGCTTGAGCTGAGGATTCCGATAAGTTGTTTTAAATTCCGTGGGAGTGACCCAGAAGAAAAAATTGGAGACCCCCCCCCAAAAACTAAAACCACATCGATGGGACCCCCCCTCCGGAAACATCCGCTCCGCTCCGCTCCAAAAATTTTACTCTAAATTTACTCCAGCAGTTGGAATTGCGGGCATTAGTTTGCGGGCATTAGTTTGCGGGCATTGGTTTGCAGTAAGATTTTTAATTACGCCGAGCGCAAAACTTGTTTTAATTGTATACACATTAGCAGCGTACAGGCAACACACAATTGAAGCCCTGTGTACCATGGTGCGCGACGTTGCATGCTTGCCAAGTTTTCGGTTCACATTCCACTGAATCCTGAAAACCTGCTCGGTTGCAGGGATGCGCCCAATCGAGTCCAGTCTTCGAGCCGGATACGAATGCACAGAAATTGCAGAAGCAGCAGGAGCAACAGCATTCGCCTAGCCAAGAAGAAGATACGAGGTGTGGTGGCGGAGAAGACAGTCATTTAGGTTTTGGAAACCCCAATAGATATCTTGCCCTACACCCCTAATCTTCTCCCCCTTCCCCTTCCCCTCCCCTACATGCAGCGTGGCCAAGCAGCATCAACTGCAGAGGCCCTCTTCTCTGGACGTGGCGGAGGTGTCTTTGGCCCTGCACACTTCTGGTAAGATTTGGGTGCAGTCTGTCATTAAGCTGTGCTGCTGCGAATGCCTTTTGTAATGCTTATAATGAATGCATGGCCCTACTACAACCTGTTGTGACTCTCTCATGTTTTGCATGCAATACCGGTAGTTGTGACTCTCTCATGTTTTGCATGCAATACAAACAAACACGCACATGCGGTCCGCAGGCCACCATGTCCTTCTCAAGGAGTCCCCCTCGCAGCACTTTGACGCAGACTCCCAAATGCTACAGAGTTTTTCTGCAACCAGCGGTGGGGGAAGGGAAAACTGCAGCCAGCGCATGTTCCGCATGCGGACGTGTGACCTTTCTTCGGCCCAGACCAGCCTTTCTGGAGACCCGTCTTCTTTGCTGAACCCGAGCCACCTTGCGTCAGGCCCTCCTTCAAAGCATGAGGGACACTTCTCTGGCTTTGAAGCTACCAGCAGCAAAAGAGGAGCGCAACCCTCCGCCCAACCCATTGTCTTGCTGCCTCCACCACCACCACCACCACCACTACCACCACCTGCACAGCACCAGCATCAGCAGCCTCACGATTTGCCCTTATGGCTTGCCACTCTTGCACCTTCAAGTACTGCTTCAAGCACCCACAGCTCTCCCCCTCTTCATAAAGTACAACAAGAAGCAGCAATTATTCCACGGTAATGCCTTTTACGTGTGTCTAGTAACTGGTGTTGCACAACCTGCTGTTCCCTAACTTCCCAGTATAAGCCCCAGTTCAAGCCCTCTCTTAATAATTCCCAAACAGTTTAAATTTACTGGCGTTCCCTTGGTGCGTATTTACAAGATTCCTCACCTGAACACAATAGAGCATTTGGACAAAGCAGCCTCCGTGGCTCCCTCCCTCCCCATGTTTCCAGCGGATATTTCTGTGATGTCATTTAAGCACCTGTCCAAAACATCATATGAGCATTTTCTACACAACTACGCTCGCAGAAGGGGTTGAGTTGCTTTAAAAAAGGCACATGATTGATTTTTTCACACAAACGCAGTTAAGGCAGCGGCCACACTCGCATCACAAGCGCACTTCCTTGCACCATTTTATTACACAGGCACAAGCTGTCAGTATTTAATGCGCATACCTCATGCTCACAGTGTAACACAGACACACCTGCACCCACGAGTTGGTAGCATGCCACACGTATGTCACCTACCATGTCCAAAACCACACGCCTTCCTGTGCACTATTGGCAGCATGCCAGGCTCATGCATCATGCTCACAACCTTACTTACACTCACTCACACATCCCACAGATGGTCTGCACGTCATACTGAGTCCTCACACCTGCCTCCTTCGAGTAGCAAAGGTAGCTCTGCACGCACCAGCAACGAAACCACCACCACACAACCCTCACGCCTCAGCTTGCAAGGGAGGACCCCATCAACCACAGCCACACCGACGCTGACCAGCAGGTCACCCAGCATTTCCTTTATGACGCGGGTCAGTGTGTTGGAGAGAAGGTGCTTGCTTGACGAAGGAAACGGATGTTAAGGGAAAGACTCAACATTGGATCAGCTTGCGTTGTTTGGTGTCAGTGCTCATTTTAACTGAGCCAACCAGACCCTGACTTTGGTTTGTAAAGCTTGCATGCTTTCTTCCATTCCGTAGAATTTTCTTGGTGGTGTCTCGATACTGCTCTCACATCTTACAACACCTTTCCGCACTACATGCAAGCTCCCCCCCTAGTTTCTGCATGTGTGCACACAGACCTGTAATGCGTCGGCACGCATCACATATGTAGTGTGTGAAACTCTTCATAACACTGATATGCGCACACCTGTAATGCGTCTGCACGCATCACATATGTAATGTGTAACGCTCTTCATAACACTGATATGCGCACACCTGTAACGCGTCTGCACGCATCTCATATGCAATGTGCCACACTCTTCATAACACTGATATGCGCACACCTGTAATGCATCTGCACGTATCTCATATGTAATGTGTAACACTCTTCATAACACTGATATGCGCACACCTGTAATGCATCTGCACGTATCTCATATGTAATGTGTAACACTCTTCATAACACTGATATGCGCACACCTGTAATGCTTCTGCACGTATCTCATATGTAATGTGTAACACTCTTCATAACACTGATTCTAAAAATTTGCTAGCTTTTTCAAACCTTTGCCTATGCCGGTGTCCGGTTTCCATCTTACAGGGCAGCGCTTGCAGCGACAACAGCCGTAACATGTTCAACCTTCCTAATGAGGGACTCAAAACGCCTTGTAGGCAGCAGGCTCCACAGGTACTGACATTTTTGCAGGCGGCAGGCTTCATCGGTGTTGAAGACTGAATACTCATCAGAGATATTTAAACCTCGGAGACGGAAGGCTTCACAGGCATTGAGCGCAATTTAGCCTGTTCAAGCGCGTGTAGAACAAGCATGATGATAAGATGAGTCAGAAGTGAACCAGGGGGCGCGCTGTGTTTAGAGGAGTAGGCTGGGCATCAAAATGCCAGAACTATTATTAAGGGCCTAGGGTTTATCCTGTGTGTCCGTGTTGTGTGTGTATGTGCGTGCGTGTATGTACGTGTGTGTATGTGCATGTGTAATCGTTTGAAAGTGTGTGTCACCTGGCCGCGCATTACGGCTGTCTACACACACAAGTATCGAAGGGGGCTCGTGGTGTAGAGGAGCAAAATGAGAGGGACAAGCACATCAAATAGGGCATAGGGACGATACACAGAGGTAGAACACACAAAGGCACTGAACGCAGAGGGCAGCGTGGAGCTTGCCTACTTCAAGGCTAAGCCTGTATATGGCAGAGACTGCGTAGACACACACATGCTCTTTCTGGTGGCAGCCAGACGGCGTACATGCTTCTTCAGGCTGTATACAACAGCGACACACAACAGCGACTGTGTGCACCATAGACTATGAACTCTTCACACATGCTTCAAGCTGTATACAGCAGCGACTGTGTGCACCATAGACTATGAACTCTTCACACATGCTTCAAGCTGTATACAGCAGCGACTGTGTGCACCATAGACTATGAACTCTTCACCTCACACTTGTACGTGCAGGGCACCTCCAGGCTGGGCTATGCAACCGGCCCTCGAGCTTTTACCACGGAGCTGCCCCACACAGACCCCATTGTCACAGAAGAGCATGAATCATTGGCCAGTTTGAGCTGTGGGGCCAACGCCACATTCGCAATCAATGCCTCGCAGTCATTTTCACAGCCTGGCTTACCTCATAGGTTGGTGTGGGTGTGAGTGTGGGTGTGGGTGCGGGTGCAGGTGCGGGTGTGGGTGTGGGTGTGGTCGTGGAAGGGGGGTGTAGGAGTGGGTGTGGGTGTGGAAGTGGGGTTGTGGGAGTGTGTGTGTGCATGTGTGTATGGGCATGTGTATGTGGGCAAATGGTGGGGGAACGAAAGAACTTATGTATTTTCGTCAGCAGCTCTGTAGGCCACAATATATAGCGTCACTGCATTGTTAGCTGATAGCGCATGGCTCCCCGACCCTTTGGATGAACACCTGTACACTTTGTCCGTTGCGACAGTATGTGCTACTGGCGAGGCCCTGTGGCTGCGCTGCGTAAGAGCCTAAAGATCACTTTAGGAATTTGAAGATCGAAAAAGTCCACCTCATGTACGTTATGCAGTAAGACTCACTTCATGTATTTAATGCCGTCTGTGCTAGGCCCGGTGGCTGCGCTGCCTAATAGCCTAGATCATGCTCCAGAAATATGAAAATGGGCAAATTTCATGTACTTTGTGTGGCGTTGTGTGCTGCAGGGGAGGCCCTGTCGCTGCGCTGCATAAGAGCCTGGAGATCATGCTCCTGCAGGATGAAGGGATAGCTCAGCAGGTTCGTGCCTGGTGTTGCAGTGACAAGTCGCTCAGCGAGTGCTTTGGTCAACTCTAGAAGCTTCAGCTCAATCAGCAAGTCTAGCTTCAGATGGTCAGCGATTCTAGCTTCAGCTAGGTCAGCGATTCTAGCTTCAGCTAAGTCAGCAAATCTAGCTTCAGCTACTTGCCTTAGCGGTGTTTAGCTGATACCAGCAGGGGCTGCTATCTCTGAAGCTTCTAGCTGCGTGCATTAATCATACGTAGCTGCATTGATGTGTGTGTGTGTGTGCGTAGGCACATGAAGCTTAAGTTAGGTATGCTAGTCACATGCAGCTCAAGGCTTGTCGCTTCAGTAAAAAGTAGTGCAACAATGGTTGTGCTGGTTAATGGAGGTTGGGCACTGCAGAGAGGCAAGGAATGGAACGCCATAATTTCTCTCAGGGACTTTCTTGCATGGGCCTTTACAGTTCCTTTAGGGGTTAGCCAGCACGCGTGTGCTAGGCATGTCACACGCACAAGGTCTACCGATACCACGCTTATACAATGTATACACGGTATTTTAGGCAGCGCATCTTTTAAAGCTCATGGTTGTACACCGCGTACATGTTTGTTTCTAGCCGACGTAAATATATGTCAGCAGTGAATAGGTAGGCAGGTTGGCAAAGCCACAAACTGTGCACCTCCCCAGTATATGCTCTTGCATCTTGCAAGCAATGTTTTTGAAACGTTTTTAAATAAAGCACACACACACACACACAAACACAAACACACACACAAACACACACACACACACACCGTGCCTCCTGTGTGGCAGGTCCATGCCAGCATGCGTGGCATCGTGAGTCTAGCGAAAGAAACGAGTCGGCTGCAATTGAGCCGGGATGCTTCAGGTGCGTTTGGCTGTTTTTATAGGGACAATTTGTTGTCATCAAGTAATCGACACAGGAGGACAGCATGTAATCTAGGGTTGCAAGGGCTGCATACAACAAGAATGTACTGGCTCCGAAGCGTTCCTAGAACAGCCTTCCTGGCCCTTCTTGTTACATATGAAGCAAGGCCTGAATTGGGGCTGTGCAGGTGTGTCTGCGTAACTTAGATGTTTTGAAGAAGCCTGGCCAGTTATTATGACGGCTGTATTCTACATAACTTATCAATACACGTTGCTGCGCCTGCGCAAGCTTGGACATTCTTATCATGTTGTAAAGAAAACGCCTGGTCCTTTCTTGCTTTTTCTCGGTTCCAGAGCTGTATATTTGGTTAGCTGTGCCAGGCGCAGCAACGTGTGTTGCCCATCATGTTGTAAGAAAACGCCCGTTCTGTTCCTGCTTAGTCTCGGTTCCAGGGCTATCCTATGGCTATAGTGCTGTAGATGGGACAACCGTGTCAAACACACACACACCCACACACACACACACACGCTTGTGCAGGCACAACGTGTATTAATCAGTATGTCGTAGTGAAGACCCTCGGGAGGGGGTCCTTTGGCAAAGTTAAGCTGTGCCTCAACACGATGGACGGGCAGATGTACGCTATTAAGGTGGGTTCCACATAATATGTTGTGTGCTCCTCGTTATTGCATATGCTTGCCCCTGTATTGCTCGCAGTGTTACAAGCTGCGTAACACAGCTCAGGCTTCTTTTGGTCCACGCGCTCCTGTACTGCATATGCGCGCCTGTGTACCACCTGCTGGCATGCTTCCGTGTCTTGAAAACGTCGTTCACACTCGCTCACCTCTACGTAAGCTCGTGTTCCTTAACACAAGGTATTTCTACACTCTCTTGCATTCCTGCCCAATCATATAGTTGCTCCTTTGTAATAAGCGCCTTGTTCTTAATTCTTTTCGTCAAGTGCTCACTGCATAAACCCTTCACTGTATTGCTTGCATGCAGGTGGCATTTCACTCATTTATTTCAGTATACCCAGCTAGGCCTCTTTACCCTTGTTTCCAGGGATGTATTGTATGGTGTATGTGTCGGGCACGCCGTGTTGTAATAATCGCGTATTTAACCGTATTTCAGGCCAGCCAAGCCCGCCCCAAAAAGGGGGAATTGATGCCCCTCTCCTGAAATGCACATCTGAGGTCATTCATGAGTTTCTATGCATATAACACCTCTGCATAAAAATGAATGATTTTGGGGTCAAGGGTGTAAATGGGGGGCTGGATATGTGCCATTTTTTGCCAGGCAGCTGGCATGGGTGTAAAAATGCAGGTTGGTCCAAATTTCACCATTTCTTTTGCTCCCAGAAAGATTAAGGCTCAAACCATACCTATTAAAGCAAAAAAGGAGAGGGTGAAAATATGTCCCTTATGGACTTTTGTGCGTGGGCCTGTTTACTGGGCAAATATGGTGCATTTTTGAAAAGCCTGGAAGCGCACTGTCTGGCCACCAACTGAATGTGAGGGACCCTTCAGCATGCTCCCAAGGCATGCCCTGTCAAGTAATATGGTCTGGAATGCTGGAGATGGGCCGTGGTGGGCGGCATCAATTGAGATTATTCCTAAAATATCAGGCTCTGGTCAACCCCTCCGAACATAGACTGCTTCGACAAAGAATACCAGACCCTTTCTCAATTAAACTAGGGGGGAAGAACCATACTTTAGTGGACAAACATTACTTATATGTTTTGTAAAATTCAGCAAAGAAGAACAGCGACCCCAAACGGTTCAGCGGTTGTTGCCTGACTGTAAATCGCACTTTTCCCTGCCGAAAGCAGGGTCCATAACCAGACCTTCACCCCAGATTCGGACCTCCACCAAATTGTTCCCCAATAATAATGAAAACACCCCTGGTAAGTTGCTGGCTCCAGAAAAGAGCTTTTCAAAATTAACTTTTTGGCAGGGAATATCACCCTGTTCCACCCTGCCCACCTGGGCACCTCCCGCCACAAACTGAGTATGCAGGGGTGCTTAGATATATGTAGGGTTGTATATATCTGATCAAGGATCCTACATACTTAAATGTATTTTTCTGCATTGGGGCAAGAGCTCTCACAGGAGATGGCTGGCCTGACCATATTGGACAAACCGGGCCAATTATATGATTGCATATTTACCGATTGCAAGCGTCTTTCTGCCTTTCAGGCAGTTTTCCGCCCAGAAATGGCCTTCCAGCGAGCTTACTATGCCATTATATGATATATATGATAACATAAGGATCATTGGAGACTGGAAGCAATCTGGTGAATTGGGTACATTTGGGTCAAAAATCGGCACTCCGAAAATTGCTCTAAAATACGATTGTGTTATATTTTTTTAGTATTTAACGCAGGAGTCTTTTTGGGGGGGGGGGAAAGC
>Ga0307942_1000281_pt1 | contig 33185 bp, 33 predicted proteins | sample OrgLakmetagen175_FD_201846 | JGI IMG/M metagenome (GOLD analysis project Ga0307942, IMG submission 201846) | Saline water microbial communities from Organic Lake, Antarctica - #175 | ecosystem: Environmental > Aquatic > Non-marine Saline and Alkaline > Saline | place: Antarctica: Organic Lake... | reverse complement strand
CAACGAGGGGGGGTGAGAATGGTGGTGGAGGTAGGGTGTAGGGGCTCAAGGTGGTGGTGCGTGTAAGAAGAGGGGGTGCTTGTGCGGCCAATGGAGTCGCGTGTGGGGTGAGGAGGGGGTGCAAGGACTGCGGTGGTGGGGATGGAGGGAGGGTGCCGGGGGGTGTGGAGTTCTGCTCCAGGATAGGAGAGGGAACAGGGCGGGTTGGCTATGTTGGCTGGGTCTTGGGGAGAGGCACCAATGACTGGGGCAGAGTTGCGGATAGGGGTGGAGGGACTTGTGAATGGAGAGGTCAGCCTGTGTGTGTGTGTGAGTGTATGTGTGTGTGTGAGTGTGAGAATATGCGCATGTGACCATGTCTGTTTACGTGTGCGCGTGCATGTGCGTGCATGTGTCTGTTGCACACCTTGCTGCGTCGTCGTGTGCAAGCATCCGTGTGTTTGCTACACTATGTTGCCAAAAAGTAACGGTACCGTACCTTTCTCATATCACCGCCTGTGTAAATGTTGTTTCTTGGGGAAGCGTGATGAAATCGCTCAAAATGGTCCTTAAATACATACTCATTTTCTGAGGGGGCGGTTGTAAAACAGGGTAAAATAGTGTATAACAAAAATAATGTTTTTGTGTTTTTCAGGACGTAAGTGGCTAGGTCAGGCCTGCAATATTAGTTGTTTGGCTGGGTGCATGAATCTAACTTTTTTCAATGTAAAAAGAGGCCTGAGAGAGCAAGGGCTTCGGTTGCTGTAACATAATCACTCCTTTGGAGGGGGGGGGCACTTTGATCCCCCAGGGAGGTGGTGAGTACGGTAAGGTATGGTAGTCTAAAAGTATGGTGGAGACGAGAGGGGGGCCCTCTTTGCGCGCCAATAATCATTCTGCCTCCATTTTTGAAAACAAGGTACACATGATTAAACGTGCTTGTCCTTGTATGACTTTACACCACACATACCCCCTGACATACACATGTATGACACAGCTGCACATTTTGGTGTGTGCGTGTGTGTGTGTGTACGTTTGCGTGTGTGTCAGAGTTCAATTAGCAACCACCCTGCCTTACTTTTCTCTTGAAAACACCATGACACCTCCCATACACCATGTACAGGAGGATTGCACACGTATGCACACCAATACGGTCACAGAGGACCACAAAACACGGATACACAGATGCACACCCACATACCACACACCTACACCCACACCCACATCCACGTACCCACCCACACATATACAAACTCATCCGCCCACATACTTCCCCACCATCACCACCACCACATACCCACATCCACACCCACATTCACACACCCACACCCACACGCACGCAGAAGTTCACCTGGGTTGGTCTGAGGATGCAGAGCACCTTGGAGGTGACATACTTGATCTACCGAAGCCGCCGGTGGTGCTGTTGGTATGATGCCCTTGTGGTGCACGAGGGGGCAGGGGGGCAGCTGCAAAGAAAGGTAGGAGTGATTGCCTTTGTTTGGATCAAGTTGTGACACGGATGACTTGCGCATGGGGGTAGGGTAGAAAGTGCATTTAAGTGCAAAGCATGTGGAGGCCTGGAGTCCTATGTGGCGTATTTGTGGCCTTGCTGTTGGTGCATTGAGTGGGAGGGATCACCCACCCAAAAGCACACATTAACACACACAATCGTACACACACGTATAAATGCACACATGCACGCACACACATGCATACAAGCACACACACACGCGCACACACCACGCATACAAGCACACACACGCACACACACACGCATACAAGCACACACATACACGCACACATGCACACATACACGCGCGTGTTCACACAAAAGACCTTACGTGGGTTGTGGCCACTTCCCCGCCATCCCATCTGCCCCAAATCAACTGATGCCCTCTCAGGTCTCTGTGCAGCTGCTCTTCCACCTAATGTGCATGTACAGGTGTAAGTGTGTATGGACAAGCGAGTGTGTGTGAGTGAGTGTGAGCGTTTGTATGAGTGTGCGAGCGCACGCATATGTTTTGGTGTCTGTTGCCTGTGTGCTGCATGCCCCGTCTGATGTGTTTGTTCGTTTTTGAATGTGTTTGCATATATTTCTATAACACAAATGGCATATACATACCCACCATATAGCTTTTGTTCATGTAGACGTGTGTTTCTTGTATAATACAAGTTGGGTGTGGATTAACAGGCTAGGCAGAGGAAGCAGGTGTAGGGTCAGAAAAGATGGACGGATCCTCGTTCTGTGCGTTGCCTTAGAATAGATAGGTACTGTTTTGTGTGTGTCTCCCTGTATGTGTGGACCCGAGCCTCTGATTGTGAGCGCCCCAGGTCTGTGTAACCCCCCTACTACTCCTTTTTCAGCACCGTTACAGTTCCTTCACCACCCCTGCGTACAGTGAGAGCTCTAGCCCCACTCAAAAAGGCAGCTTCCATGTGTACATCTGATTGGTGCCTGCACACCTTGCACATTTTGGCCAGCCATGCCGTCTTCCAGGGACGTGCGTAGCTTCCACTGTGGTTCTGCAGTGCACAATCAGTGAGCCGGTGCCAATGTGACGACGCATCAACGCATCAAGTCTGAGTGTTTGCATGTGTCAGCTGTCTGCGTCCACGTATGTGTCATTATGACTCAGTATGCGTGTGCACGTGTGCATACGGGCATGTGAATAAATGTGTGTACCTCTGTCCATAATGAGCAATGGAACCGTTCCACCTGGCCCAGCTATTGTATCTTACCGGCTTGACGTTGTTGTTGTTGTGGTGCTTGGTCTGCTGCTCTTGCCCTGCGCCCTCTCTTGGCTGGCACTCTGTCTTGTGCATACAGCGTGGGAGACGAGGGCCTGTGAGTTCGAGTACCCATTGCCACCTGCCGGTCCAGCAGCTCCAGCTCCTGATAGTAAATGCAAATGCAGTCCGTGTGCGTGTGTGTACATGTGTGTGTAAGCTTGCACAAGTGTGTGCACATGCTCATGTAAGTTTGTGTGGATGCGTAACATGAGGAGCATGCTTTTATCTTTTGTGCGTGTATGTGAGTGCATGCCGGCTTTCCACACACACGAGCCTCAGCATCCCAAACACTCACAGAAGCACCCGCACCTCACTCACTTACCTGCCACCTCCCTTTCATTTGAGTCATGGACATGCATGCAAGATGCCTTCATTGATCACCAAGAATCCTGCCTGTTGACACATACACACACACGCATACACACACACACCATTTCAGAGGCCAGATGTTGACACACACTACCCTGGAGCGTGCATGCTGCCAGCATCTTTTCCTGTGTCAGCGTTCATACACCACCTTGACAACCGACCTCTTATGCCTGCTGGTCGAGCAAGAGCAGCTTCTAAACAGATCATAATTCTAGCGCTCATGTAAATGACACTGAGCGTTGTCACAATGTTGGCCACACAGATGTGCCAAGTCACTCCCACTCAGACGCACATACCAAGCTGCTATTAAAGCTAATAGCTAATAACACACACCAAGTTGGTCAGCCATCAGTTTCCTCCCCTTATTATAACAACACAAATTGCAATACTTATCTATAGCCGATCCGTCACACACACACACACACACATACACACACATACACATACACACATGTTCAGCATCCCTCTGAATGGAGTCCAGCGTGGACTCCTCCTGCTCAGCAACATGTTGCAGCTCAGAGAGATTGCCGGGGCTTATCATGACGGTCGAATGCCTCTTAGACGCATGGCTCTGCAAGGAAAGAAAAGGTTTGAGGGAGCATGCGTGTGAGGGAGCTTCGTCGTGTGTCATTGGAAGAATGGAGGCAAGGTTGCAGACAGCACCTATGCATGTGCGGGTGTGCATCAGGGTTGCAAGGAAAAATAGTTCCTTACACGTATCATCGCTTTCACCATGAGTGAAGCACTCAAGGAATGGTCAGGAGTGCACGAAACAGAGAAACTTGTTAGAATGTGAGACAAGAGCAAAGGGTAAAGGAGGTTTAATAACAGAGTTTGGGCCAGCCATACTGCAAATAAATGTCTGTGCGTACACACTACGTATAAATGCTTATTATTTCCTGCTGACAACAGCCCGTACCATCACTGCTTAAACGCACGGCTCTAGACAATTGCTTAAACACAAATTGTCAGCACAGCCAAGAGGCATGTAGCTGCAAAGAAGACGGATTGAGCCCACTTTAGAGAGAATGTAGCTGCTTCTGCAAAGAACAGCAGTGCCCAGCTACATGAATGCATGTGATTACCTCTTTCTGTGCAGCTGTTGGGTTGTTCATGTCAGTGCTGTGTCTTTCTCTGCTGCCAGCCCCTGGATTTGGGGATGGCCCACGCCAGCCTGCTGGCAGAACACCGTGAAAACGAGGTACGTGTCAGGGAGCAGCAGAAAAGAGGGTTTAAAACGAGGAAGGGAAGAGCAAAAGCACGTGTGATGCTCCCTGAAGTACATGAAACATAGCCTTTTCTAATCCACAAATATTTGCACCATGATGAACTACTGACACGGTTGGCCGGCACTATAAGTATGTGCTTTGTGTTTTATGTCAATTGGCAGGGGGTGGAAACGAACGGCCATACACGGTGCACGTGCAAGGATTTGGATTGGATGGCCAAACCAACGTGTTGTGTGCCACTGGAGTGCGTTGGATCTGATGCAACACAGCACACAGTGCGTTGGATCTGATGCAACACAGCACACAGGGGGGACACTGCAAGAAGAGAAGGATGCTACGATGCTACCCTAAAAAGGGGTTGGCCAGAACCACACGTACATACGTATGTACGGTGCATGTACGGTATTTATGCAGGGGAACCTTCGTACATACAGTCATATCCATATACGTTGTATGCATACAGTTCTAGCAAACCCTGCTCCCTACCGAGCTTGCTGCTATCCATGCTGTGACCAATGTGGGGATTTGGCGCAGTCATGGGGGAGAGATGGGGCTGCTGCAAGTCTGGGGTAGAGGCACTGGATGTGTGCCTGTGCAGAAAATGAGGGTGGTGTCGAAGATCAGTTGTCGAGGATTGGATGGATTAAGCTAAGGGTGGGCATAGCAACCACTTTAATTTCAGTCACCCGTACACACCCCCCCCCCCCCTTCACTGCTGAGCATGCATGCTACCACCGCTAGTGGCAATCATGCTGCTTGTTCGAGGGTGCAGCAATGCTTGCAACTGTGAACGTGCCTCCTTGCTTGCATTGCACAAGGGGCATGCTCACAAGGCATGGACAGAGACTGAGACAAGTGTAAAGATTTCACTGTGTTGTTGTTATTTACGGGGGTCACCACTTGAGTGCAGGTGCAAGTAGGTCGACCATTACACAGCCTACCACCCACTGCACGCATGCCTGTGAGATGAGCACACTGGTACGGGTGCCTTTATGACGAAAAAACACCTGACTTACTTGACTGTTCTCTCTCTCTCACTCTCTCACTCTCACTCTCTCACTCTCTCTCTCTCTCTCACTCTCTCTCTCTCTCTCTATCTCTCTCTCTCTCTCTCTCTCTCTCTCTCTCTCTCTGTCTCTCTCTCTCTCTCTCTCTCTCTCTCTCTCTCTCTCTCTCTCTCTCTCTTCATTATCTGGTACTCTCTCACCTGTGAGATGAGCATGCTGTAACAGGGGGCTCCACATCAAGACTGCTGCCGTCTCTAGCTGTGCGGTCGAGGCGTCCGGTAGGTGTACCGCTGCCATGGCTGCCGCTCAAGCCACTTGCACTCTGCGAGCAGGAAATGTTTTAAGATGCGTTTTGAGTTGCAGGACCTTTGAATGCACCAATAGATTTGAGTGTGCACAATGACATTGGTAGCAATAATTGTCCAAGCCTTACAAAACTGTTAATTAAAAATGTGCACCACACAGACTGCCTACTGTGGCCCTGTCATCAGAGCTGGAAAACGTGGACACAGGCATGTGTGTAAACGGGCAGATGCGAGCACGGCAGGCTCACACATGAAGGTAAGGGCCACCACATGGTTCAAGAGAGCACACTTCTGCTTGTGTTACAGCCATTGTAATTGGAAAAGGAATCCAAGGACAGGGGCAACTACAAGAAGGAGCCATTGCTCCCTTCCACCAGAAATTCCTCAAGCACAACCACCAATGGACAAATACCCACCCCCACCGCACCTAATAGCATCAAAACCATGCCCCACCCACACACCCCACCCCCACTGGCACACCTGTAGAATGGCGCTTGCACGGTCCAAGGAGCTGCGCACTCTTGGCACAGCGCCTGCGGGGGAGGAGCGCCCGGAGGGCGAGTCCACCCTGCCTTGAAGTGATGCCTGCGCAACAGAATGAAGGGAACATGAAATGATGCATTGCGTGACTGCCTCTTGAGCTGCACTGCAATATTTATATTCAGGGCAGGAGGCTGCAGGAAGATACCTTTTAAACGGCACGTGTTAAATCGATTTAAATTTATATATTTGGAATCCTTACATCGAGAGCTATCGATTGGTATATTTATGAGTCGAATCCGGGAGGAGGGGGTAAGGTGGTCCTCCGGCGGGGTTTTAGTTCATTTGCAGGGGGTCTCAAAATTTTTTCTGGGCTACTTCCACGGAATTTTAAAAACATATCATCGGCCTCAGCTCAAGCCCAGTCGATTGCCACCCTTTTGAGCAATTGGGTAAAAGGGGGTCTATGGACATGTCCAAAAGTCAGAGGCACACGTGCTCGGGTGCAAGCCGCAGGGTAGTTAGCCAATGGAGCAGCAATTCACTCCAAACTTCCAGGATTATGCCAGCATGAGATAGTTGGTGGAATTCTGAAGAAATGGAAGCAATGTGGGGCTGTGCAAGCCAGTTGTGGGTGCCTGGTAGGTCATGTGTGCATGGGCGTCCGTATCTCAGTTTTTGCCCCATAACTCTGCAACACTTCAGTTTTAGGTCTTGATAAGTATGCAGATGGATGCAGAATCCAAAAAGGAGTAGATTGCTACCCTTTTTTGTCTGGTGGGGGCACTGGAAGGGGAGTTTGGGGGGTGGGTGGTCCCTCAGGGGTTTCCAACCCATTAAGTAAATGTGCCTTCCAAAATCAAAAACAAAAGCCTCCTGTTCAGGGGCAAGAAAACCAAATAGGCTTGCACGATGAATCGACAAGTAAATTGTATGCTGATGAGGAAGGATCACAAAGGCAGGATTGGCGTGCACACTTAATACACAATAAGAATACACCCAATTTGAAATTGCCTACACACATTCCGGGGCACATATTCCGGGGTATGGAAACTATGTACTATGCAATATGTACAGCATTCGTTACCCTTATTTCCAAATCGTGCGTACCCTAGTCACGAGTGATAATGCATGGACCTAGGCTCACACTGCTGCAGCAGCTGCAAGCGTGCTGGACAGGCTTGCATCATGCACCAAGTGTGCATCCTGGAATATAATCATGACATCGCATTGCATGAATTCGTGTAAAATGCACATGTGCATCTACATAGGACATAGACGCACAGCTGCTGCGGGCATGAGTGTGCCAGATACAGCTTCAACATAATGATCACTAGTGCCATTACGTCAGGACCTCAAAACTCCAGTGGCAAGCATTCAATGCACTTACCCACATAGGCGCACATGCTGAGGCAGCTGTGGGCGTGCAGGACCGCCTAGCAGCGGGGTTTGGTAACCATGCAACAACTCGGTTGGCACTGCGGCACCCAGAGTGTCATCAAGTGAGTGAAAGCGTATCTTATGAGAACGCACACGTGAGTACGAGTACGTACGCATGATTTTACTTGAAATGTAAGAGTGAAAGTGTGTGCGTGGGTGTGTGGAATTGAGTAGTTGCGTTCTTGTTCTGCTGCAGCTGCAAATGTTCACTATGCCTGGGTTTGGCCAGACCCATATACTGCACACACTGTAAATGACGGCACACATGGAAATTTTCCTGCTTGAAGTACCACACTTTTGCCATAATTACGCAGAGGGGGTTATCTGAGGCCCAAAATGGTCAGGTTTTGGCATGCTCCTAGGGTATGGCTCCCATGATTTGCGGGTTTCAAGCTCAGCTCTGATATGCAATGCAGCTGAGCTTGCAACCTGCAAAATATGGGAGCCATAATTATTCGGCCGCGGCGTGAACCTTACTTTTTGCGCAGCCACATGCTGTATTGGACCAGCCAGCGCACCAGATCCGGTGATTTTTGAAGTCCTTAAAATAAAGATCATTGCAAAAGAAATGGGGCAAAAAGACTGAGTGGTTGGCGAGATATGCAAATTAATGTGCCATTCCCCCTGGAAAGCACCCATCTAGGGTACAGGTGCACGACGTGTGCTTTCAGACCTGTCATTCTGTACGCAGGGCGACTTGTCTAAATCTGAGCACATGCTCGGGTAGCTTATAAAATCAGCATCAGTTTGAAGCTAGGTTGGGTATAATTTGATGTAGTGACGTGTGAGTAGTTGCACCTTTCATGCAAAAAGGAGTATGTTTGGGCTTTTGCCCAGATAACCCCCTCTGATAATTACGTGCATATATATGGTTCTGGCCAACCCTAACTACAACACGTATCACATGTGGTCTGCATGCACTGCTCAGCACCACAGCGATGCATCGTGCTGGTGCATGCGCACGCACGCACGCACGCACGCAAGCCAAGTGTACTGAGGAACTCTTCCTGAGACTCAAGGGAGTATGTATGCACGTTATGCGACTGCGTCATTAAGATTCCCATGTAAAGCCTACTTTCCTTCCACGCAAGCCACACATATTTGACAGGGACAGAATCTCAGCTCAGAACCCAACCCGCAGCACCAGTGCTTAAGCAAGCTGTGTGCACGTACGTTGTTGACTTCCTCTGGGACATGACGGAGGACCCTGATGGTCCACTCCTCAAGGTCGAAGGCGAGCATGGCTGAGCGTTTACAGCTTGGTTTCTGCCTAGTTCCAAGGAGGAGGAACAACGCCCTTGGGGTGGTCCTGCTGGCGCTGCCAGGCAGCAAGTGATCATGGCATTCAGGCGCAGTACATGAGAGGAGGTTCGTACATTTCTCCAAGGGGACTTTAAAGACACAAAGAGAACATATGACTCAAGTGATCATCCAACTTACTGCTCAACCTGCGCCAGACGTAAGGTGGCACAAAGAGGATTGTATGCAGCACGTGGCATTAGCTAAGACAAGCACCCCATTACACGCAAGTGACAGCAGGCAGTAAATGTTAGGGTACCAAGCAGCAAGCTACAAGCAGAAATAAGAACATGAATTTCCTTGCAGTAGTTAGCACATAAGTTTTTATGGAGACTCAAACCTGTCGCCTCTGCTCGTGGGATTGGGATGGACCTCCCGCTGCTTCCCAGGGGGTGGGGGGAAGGCAAGTGCTGCAAGTTACGGATGGTAAGAGGAAGTGTGCTTGTATTTGCGTGTGTGTGTGGTGTGTGTGTGTGTGTGTGTGTATGTGTGTGTGTGTGTGAGTATAAAGAGCATGTGCGCTTGTGCATGCATTTCTGCATACGTCTGTGCATCTGCACTTGTGACTCCTAATGATGCTGCCAACTGCTACCTGTAGGGGGGGAGTACTGGGCGCACGAATTAGGTCAAGGGACCTAGCTCTGTGCTTTGCTTCATGCTCCAGCGATAGGGGAGCTGCACCTCCATAGCTTGCATCTCCCAAAAGCTGTAGGGCCTCTTTTGTCACGGCCCTACATGTGTAGCACATGCCCACACGACCTCTCTTTTTCTCATCCATGTACATGTGCAACTTGGCTTTGGTGCGTCAGGATGAGTGAATGCTTGCACACATGCAGTAGGAGGGCACGCACATGCATAATGACGTATCCTACGCATGTACTGAATGTCGTGCTGGGTGGTAATGCAGTCAAGAGGGGCACTGTAAATTGAGGTGGGTCACTCTGTTCACGCGTGACATCACAAATTATACCTGTGCCTGTGCTGCACTAGTTCAGAGCTCTCTGGCTCAACCTGCTTCAGCTTGGAAGTCCAGAACGCTTTCATCTTTTGTGACAAGTTAGCTTACATTCTACTTTTATTTGTAGCTATCTATAATAATAATACGTTAATGTATCTACAAGGGTTTTATTCGAAGCCTTCGAACCCTTGTGTCACAACACACACCCATATGCATCATACACACGCATACACGCACACACACACACATGCACGCACACACACACAAACATAAACGCGCACGCGCGCACACACACACACACACACACACACACACACACACACACACACACACACACACACACACACACACACACACACACACACACACACACACACACACAAACACACACACACACACACACACACACACACACACACACACACACACACACACACACACACACACACACACACACAAACACACACACATACACACACACACGCACGTGCACACAGAAATCCAAACGCACAGCTGATACATTGCCTCCATCGCTAAGTCCCTCCACACGTTTTCACTAGGAGAAAGAAATATCTTTGGTACCAGTAAAGCTTCCTCCTGTAACAGACAGGGAGCGTCAAATAAAATGAAAGGCTCGTCAAGGTTTGGGATAAACGAAGACTGTGAAATGCCGCAAGAACAGGCAACGCCAATGGTGGTTGGACTGGTGCCGCCTTGGAATTAAAGGTAATGTGCTTTTACCTATGATGATTTTATTATCACAAAAGCTGCACCTGCACTCCTGCTCAAGAACCAGTTTTACAGTATTAACTCATGTCCTTGATACCCAGTCCTGAAAGGTATGATACATTTCTCAGGACCTGTTGGCCAGCTGCTTTCAAATGCTTTGGCAAGTTGAATGAGCATGTGTACCATACCTGTACCTGTCGTGAAACACCCCGCATGAGTATAGATTTTGGTCCTGTGGGGTATCTGTGGTATTGAGATGTACATTTTTGGGTTGGTGAAAATATCCGGGTTTGATGAAAATAACCGGGTTGATGGAAATAACCCTTTTTTTTCCGGTCGCTGCCAATCATAGACGGTGAGAGACCCCCCTCCACCCTTAAAGCAAACTGGAGATAGATAGTTCTCCTCCGATAGGTGTCAACGTGCTCACGTAGAGCACCACTTCTTCAACAGGCACATGGCAAACTCACATGCAAACAGCATGTTGACTTTCTTTGTCCTTTAATGGTGTTCTCTTTCATTTAAAGTGTTTGTGAAGCTTATTGGCGCTAAACAGGGCTTAAGTCCATGCAGGGTTCATGCTATAAGGGCAGAAAATATATTTTCGGGGTGCGGGAAGGTGCAAGATTCAATTCAGTGTTTAAAAGTGTGGGAATAGTACGCTCAGGTACGGTATGATTATTTTAAATCTGTTGCGACGAGCAAGCCACTGGCCGGTCACAGCATGGGCTTAACCATTTCTGCACTGTTGAATACCTGAAACTGAAGTTGAGATGCAAATCCAGGGTAGAAAAGCTTAGCAACTATCTGAGATCATGGTATTTGTTAATAATGCATACTGCTACCATTTGCAAATCACAAAAAGTACCCTATGAATCATTTACCATTAGGTCCAATAGCCAGTTTAGCTTGATATAGTTTGGATTACAAAGGCATTCAACCTAGGATGGCTGCTCAACCTGTGAAAACGAGGTAAACCAAACAAACCAACATAACGCAGCTAGGAAGAATGCCAAACTCAATAACACAAGACCACTAGGTCCAACAGTAAAAATTGGGGGCCAGCACCTCATCAGAAAACCACCTGGACGAAGGTCTCCACTCCTATTGTAACAAAAGTATGGATGAGGTGGCACTTGCGAGTAATCAAAGTGCACTATCTTATGGTTAAATTCGTAAGGGGCTCTTGAAGGCTCTTGAAAGCCCATCCCACCCCGCTTCTCCGAAAAAACAGGTTGACCTCCAGACGTCCAGATTCTGCACCGGTTTGTCACGACAAATCACAGTACCAGCTTAAACATGGATTTCAGAAACTATTGAGGTATGGAAAGCGTTACATCCCGGGCTGAATCAGCACAGGACGGAGTAAGCTGCACAGTACAGCTGACTGTGGTTTGACGCCTGTCAAACTGCAACACACCTGCAAGCCTAAGCATACTGATGAGCTCAACACCTGAACTAGAGTTTGCCACATCAAGAGTACCATGGGAACTTGCCAAACTACCAAATAATCTAATTACACGACTGCCAAGTAAGTACAACCATTTGCCTATGACACTGATTTAGCATTCAATTATTGCTCCCACCTCCGCAAAAAAAAATACGCAGGCAGTGGAAACTACTCCCCACATTAATTAAGGGAAAGGAACCACTTTGGTAACAGATACTACTCCTCCACCATATAGAAAAGAGAAGATTAATGGGGATCAGGAGGGTTGCAGGCTTACCTGTAACCGGCTCCTGATGGGAGTTAAAATAGTGCTGGAATGGGCACGTCTGGTATGGACAAGTTTGGCAGCGTAATTGACAGAATGAAGCTTGGAAGCAACTTTCTTAGCTCTTTGAGTGCCAAGACCCAGCTCCTTGACAGGCTCCAGCGTGTGATTGTTGTAGATAGTGCCACCCATTCCCAAAAGGATGGTGTGGAGGGTAACGGAGGCTCCTTGAAGGTTGGTGCACAGGCCTTTGTGCTGTTCCTGCGCGGTGCTCAGCTGGTTCTAAGGTCTAGTGTCTTCACAGTACTTGATCTCGATGGGGTGGATGTCACGTTGAAGAATGCTGAGATCTTTTGGTCAGTGCTGTTTGGGGAAGGTGGATCTGTGAATGGCAGGCGGTGATGCTGAGGTGCTCCCGGTCTCCCTCAGTTGCCCCCTGCCACTCCTAAGAACCCACTCCCCTCCATTGCTAGTCTGTTGCTTTATTGTTTTTGCGGAGATGGGAGCAACCAGCACAATATCCGGACGGCTGGAGGTAAACCTATTCTTTGTCTGAGAAGCGGGTTGGAAAGAGCCACTTTGGTATAAATCCTAGTTTCAGCTGTAATCTGGAGATTTTGCATAGCCAGCCGTTTGCTGCTGCCTATATCCATAAAGACAAAGCAGAATTATAAGGAGACTGTTTTGCTGGTGGCTTTGGAGATCATGCTGCATGCTAAGTTGTGTCTCTCAGTGAACCTAATTCTTATTTGCGTGTGCTGGCATCAAGAGAGGATATGCAGAGCACTGTCTAGTTGAGGGCAGAGGGGGCAAGTTAGGCTTATCGAGTGCTGAAACCATACCGCATGTTTTTGGTTGTACAGGGTTCCTGTTCTGTACTTCATAATGATGCACTTGGTTTTAACAGGGACATAGGATGCTGTTGGGTAAGCTTGCTAGCGGCTTCATTGGCGGTGCCATTTTTGATAAGGTTCTGGAAGTACTCAAGGTAGTTTGCTACGGTATTGGCATTTCCTAGTTTGTGAAGGGGGTGCATGTGTGCTTGCAAGGCGTCATGGTAATTAGATAGGTACTAAAGCCTTGAGGTGACTGAACCGTGTTTGGGTGATTTTGTGTTTGTATACTTCGATGTTCATCATATTCTTTTGCAAGCCAGCAGATGTTGTAGGAGGAATTTCCATCAGGGCCAGCTGTTTTGATAGAGGTATCCGCAGTGTCAGAGTGTAGGTTGTGATTGACTTTCTTGCAATAGCGTCAGCATATTCATTGCCTATAATACCTGCGTGGGATTTGACTTCGTGGTTCTGAATGGGCGATGGTGACTGGTGGATTGCTTTGGCATTGGATTGGAGGACATCTCCCTGGATGTGGTGGCGGTGGAGGTTTGGGTGTGAGAGCTGTTGTTTATTTGGTGCATTGAGGTTAGACTATCTGTGGCTATATGGGAGTAGCCATGAATGATTGCGGCTGCTATAGCTGCTAGCTCTGCACGGAGATGGTATTGGTTATACCTGCGCCTCTTGGGTTCACGTAATGGGATACGTTTAAATAAGGGTGGTATACACCTGATCCTGTGTCTTGCCCTTCTTCGTATTGTTTAAGATTGCCATCAGTGTAGGTCCAGTCCCGCCAACCTTGTACTTTATGGATCAGGTTTGGGCTGGAGCTGTGCTGGGTCGCTTCATCAGAGCTCTGAGTTGGGTCCAAGGTACTACTTTTATCTTGGAGGCCTTGTGGGGTTTGATGAGGGTGGTCGCTGGGTAGTTTCCTTACTTTATTAGGGCCAGTCTTTTCAGTGTTAAGTGCAGAGAGGTCATCATGAATACTATTGATTTCTCACTTTGCCTCAAATTGTTATTGGCAAGCTCTTTTGGCCAGTTTCTGTTGCAAGCATTGAGGCAGTTGCTGCCTTTAGTATTCCATATGGCAATGATGTGCATATCCCAAGTGTGTTTGGGAAGGGACGTTTGTACACTGTTTCAGAAGGGTACTCCTGCATTTTCGAGGTAATGTGATGGTATGGAGCCCAAGAATTTGCATATGTGCGGGAATCTGCGGCAAAGTGATGCGTTGGGATTTGTGGTCATCATTTTATTCCAGGAAGGAAGAAACATGAAGGTAGCTGTTGCCTCTGTGCTAAGGGCAGCAGAGTAGATTGCACGCCTTGTTGCTAAATATATGGTATTTTCATGGTAAATAAAGAAACCAGTGAACTTGGAGGAGAAGGCGTTGCAGTTTGCCCCGAAGGCCTTAACTCTTGGATGTTCACTCCAGTACTGAGGGGGTGTGGGTTCATGGTCAAGGGGGGATGCCATTATTCCTTTAGTGACTTAGGGTCATTTTTGTAGGGCGGTGATAATGTGGGGGGAAAGCATCCGTGAAAGTGAGTTTCCTATCTATTGGCTTGTATACAAGGTATTTACTAGGCAGCAATATCTTTGCGTGTGATGAGGCTTACAAGTTCTGATGCAAGACTTGGGGGGTGGGTGGATGTTGTCATGTAAGCCGCTGTATTCCGCCTTTTCAAAAGCCCTTTGTAGAATGTTGAGACGCTCAGGGGTGAGCATGCCTTTGCATTTTCGTCTACGTTAGTGCTCCAGTACTCGCAGCGCCCAGTAGCTACGATGTCTGCTTGAGGGTTGGTAGGCTGGATGTCAAAAATGACTTTGTTCCAAAGTCTGATGTCATAGGGCCGGTAGGAATTTCTTTCTTGGTTGTCTGAGAGCCCTTGTTTTTGAAGATCATTCAGGTGTGTCTCTGGTGCAGGTTGCGGTAGGTTTGGTGCCGTAATATGCTCTTTGGAGCTTTAAAGAAAAGAGAATAAAAGACTCCGCTGGTAGTGATGACACAGCCAGCATGATTAAGGGAGGGGGTTACATAGGTGCCCGCACCAGGCAACCCCCCACCGCGCAAACACACGAAAGAAAGAAAAATTAGTGTGGGTCAGGGGGGTTGTATGCTGTGGCACCTAGACCCACACCCTGACTGTTGTTTAAGTTGTATTGCAGTGCATATCTTGTTTTTATGAGTGTAGATGCATGTCTGATGGAGTGTTTATTCAGTTTATGTGTCAGATTTTTAATCTTACGGGAATCCAGATTGAGGTCTGCCAGAAATGTGTCTATATGGTCTTTGTAAATAGTCCCCGTTACTCCAACAAAGATCACGTGTATGCCGGTAGTGACATCAGGCAACCGGTCAAACCTGTTGGTCGACACAGCTCTCATTGGGGCAGACAATGACACTAGCAGCATCCCGCCGGACACTGCACCTCACCCGTTGCACTCACCACCTGGGACACCACCAACAGAGCTCATCATTAATCCGGAGGAGCACCACCAACAACACCAGCAACAGCAACATCAAGAGCAACAACACCATCAACAACATCAACAACCAGAACAACAATCGACGCAGCAGCAGCAACAGCAAAATCAGCAGCACAGCCAACACCAACACTACCAGCAAGAGCAGGACGGCCAGAGCGTACACAGCAATCTGCCAGCAACAGTGATCATCGGGGGAGGTGCAGGGGTGTTTGCCACCCAGGGTCCTGCCACCCAGAGTCCTGCCACCCATTCCGCCAGCTCCCCTGCCACTCTGCACCGCGCCAGGCAATTTAGATCTGGAGGGTGCTCCCTTTTTGGAGAGCCCTGGCCCAACACGGCCAACGTGTACCCTTGGAGAGGTCCCGTTCAACCTTCTCTGTTGTGCCTGCAACGCATTTTTCATGTAAGCCAAGTGATGCCATTGTAACCACGTGTATGAGAGAGAGAGAGAGTGCGTGGATGACACGGAATCATACCTTCCAATGAAAACAAAACTATATGCTTCAGTCGTAATGATCCCTTAGGGTATCCATGTACTACGCTCCTATTAATAGAAACGATACATTGTCGGTTTTAGATACCTGGGCTTCTTGTAAGGACCTAAAGTGCTTGCGTTTGCTACCAACTCCTCTTCCTCCTCCTCCTGTTCTTCTTCCTCTTCTTGCAGGACAGTTGTACCGTTGTACCTGATAGGAGCATGCAGGTGCAATGTTTATTGTAGCTACATGTTGATAATGCAAAATGTTTATTGTGGCTACATGTTGATAATGCAATGTTTATTGTAGCTACACGTTGATAATGCATGATTGTGAGCACATTGATGTACACAATCTCATTAATGTAGACCTTTTATTGAGGCTGAAAACTTGCCATGCGCAGTCATGTTGAACCTGTTATGTACGACCTTCATGCTTAAACCGTTTGAACATAGTCTCGTGAATCACGCACCTGCTCATAGTGACGAGACACTGGTGCCAGACCTACCATCTGTACATACAGTTTGACACACAAATGTGCAGTGGGTCATGTACGGCTCGTTCTGGGCAAACGGCGAGTGTTGCAGGTGAGATGGAGGGCCTTTTTTTTCTTTGGCCACTAATTTCTTATTGGGCACAGAAACTCCACCACTCATCCAGGCACACGTATGTGCACAAAGAAACACATACACCATACGCTCATTTCACTTACAATTGCCGTAGTGCCACCAGCCGCCTCCTGATTCATTCCTCCATCTCTGATGCCTTTCTGAAGAGGCTAGTGCTGCGCACCAAAAGCATCAAAGTGGCTGAGGCTACAGATCGAGATGCTCGCCTAGGCCCATTGGTGCGTTGGCTAGGCAGGCGCATTTGGAATATATTTTGTCAGTGGTAGCCACAACCTGCCATCCGAAATTCCGGAAGCGGACAAACAGGTGTGGCTGGGTGCTTTTTACTTGGAACCATGAATGTGTGAGAGGTAACGAAAGAGTGGGCTTTTCATAATAACCACAGGACAAATTATAAAAGACGCCCTGTAATCTTATAAGCAGGTTTCACCAGGGCAGAGCGCCCGAGTCAAAAGTTACATTCAGTCTGGGCTTGGCAAGGGCGCCCTGCTGCTGACTGGGGGTGGTGCGCGACCTTCACACCTGGACAAGGGCTACTTTGTTCATCCCACGGTATGATCATTTGACTTTGGTACCTATTCCAACGTTTACTAACGCCTAACGCCTAAATCCTGTATTGGTTGCGCATTTCTTCCTCCTTGTCAGCTGCACATCCCCTGCCATGCAAATGCTTGTACAAATTCTGTGTGTTTGAAAAGCAGTCAAGCAGCATGATCCGTTGCAAATATTTAATGAGCACACGCTTGATGCAAACTAACTTATTGCAATCAACAGGTATTCGTGTACAAAAGGCTACACATGAAAATCTGGCGGGAGGAAATATTTGGTGGGTTCAAGTTTTGATGTGCAAGCAACTAAGCCTTGGTTCCTTAGTGATTCAATTATGCAGCCGAGACTGAAAGCTTTTCCTTTGCTCTGATACCTGCATATAACATTAAGGCTAGATTAGCCCGGCTAATACACTGTGTCTATATCAATCATCACTCCGAAGACTGTGACTTTTTGTCGCTGGTAAATCCTCAGGGCCTGTGCTCAGTGTGATGGAATTTGCAACGAAGCAAGAGGCCTGTCATCTTGTAAATGACTGCGACTATGGTTTGGCAGGTGAGATCGCAGCAGCACTATTCCTGTACACAGTTTCACACTCTTTTGTGCACACAACTTGAAGTCGAAATCACAAACTTCCAAAAGAACGACACAGAGAAATCACATTGAAAGCATGCAACTTTTCAGGAGCTGTGGTCTCAAAGGATCCTGCACGCTGTCAAAGAGTTGTGGAAAGCATGGACTGCGGTACTGTTTGGTACGGGTTGCGCTTGAATCTTGCCTTTTACCTGCAGCCTTTTCCTTGTTTTTCTTCCTTCTCCTTGCCCTTTTATTTGTTGTCTCTCTGTCCACTCTGCGCCAACACCTGGCTCATTGCACACAGGGTGAATTGCAGCAAGCCTTGCTTTCCTCAAGCCCCTTGGGGGGGAAAGAAGCTAAGGTGTGCTGCTTCTGCTTGCTGAGGTGTGCCTGTGTCCGGCAATTTAGGGATCTGGAATTCTGTAAAAACATGTCAGCAAAATAATCGTGCAGTCACTGCTTCTCATTGCTGTACAGCGGCTTTGGAAGAGAGCTTGGTGCCGAGAAGCTTGAGAATTATCTTCAACCCAAGCAGGTTGGTATGAGTATGCTGTTAAAATAGTCTCGGAATCTGCTTGTCCCTGTTGTTGGAGGTCACTGAATGCTTCAACCTGTTGTGCAGGCATGCGAGTACAAGGCCTTGAAGGTGTGGGACTGGTACAAGCCGTGATGTCATGTACCTCCACCAATGAAGCATCAAAGTGCACAAGCAGGCAGGGCTTTGGTACATTGAAGTGCCGGATTTTTTTCGCTTACTTCAGAAGTTCGAAAATTGTGTAGAACGCAAGTGCGCCTAATTGATGTGGATGTTGTCTGCTGTGTTGACAATGTCTTGTGCTTATAATATGTCAGGCAGAATGTATGCTTTGAGCTTGCCCCTCTTTGAAAGTCGTTTCTCAAGCTTTAAACTTGCCTATGCATAACGAGCTTTGTCTGCCTTTGTAGAACAAAGTGAATGTGGTTTGGTGTAATCGCTCGACAAGTCTATCTCACTTTCACGACCCACAGTCAGACAGTGCACTGCACTTCTATATGGGTAGTACAACACACAAATAAGGAATATAGTTGTTGAGAGGCTGAGCATGGCATGCAGTATGATCATAAATAAAACCCTTCAGCAAAACAGGATCTAGGATCCTGCTTTGTCTCCATGAATATAGGCAGCAGCAATCGGCTAAATATGCACAATCTCCATTACCTATATAGGCTATATGCAAGTGGCTCTTTCCACCTCGCTTCTCAGACAAAAACAGGTTTACCTTCAGACGTCCAGATGTTGTTCTGGTTGCCCCATCTCTGCAAAAAGAAAAAAAACTATGAATGAAGGGAGGTGGGTTCTTCAGAGTGGTAGGGGGCAACTGAGAGAGACTGGGAGCATCTCAGCAGCACCGCCAGCCATCTTGAGCATCGCAGCAGATCTGACTTCCACCAGACAGCACTGACCCATCAAAGCTCTCTGCATACTACAACATCATCCACCTCATTGAGATCAATCACTATGAGGAGAGTAGACCTCAGAACAAGTTGACAACCACGCAGAAACAGCAAAAAGACCTCCACCTATTCTAGTGGGAGAAGGTGGCATCATCAACATAACCTCTCTTGATTCCCAGATATTCAAGAAATTTGCCTCCAAGCCTCCGTGCTTTCTCTGTCAACTACGCTGCTGAACTTGTCCGTACCAGATGTGCGCTTCATTACAAACTTCATCAGGAGTAGGTTTCAGGCCAAGAAGCGTGCGACCCTTCTGACCCTGATTGATATTTTTCTTTTTTCTCTGTGGCTCCAATGTAGGAAGTGGTTGCAGACAGGTCGCAGATAACAAATAAAGCCGTCAGTCAAAAAGTGCGACAGCTAGGTTGTGTGGAAAGCACTGTGAAAACCACAGACTTGTAACACCTGCAAAGATTCCTCAAAAAGGGAAAATAAGGCACAACGCTGTTTTTAAAACTGCAGCCAGGAGGCACCAGAAAGCACAACTTTTGGAACACCCCGGTCGGTTGAATTAAATCTCTATGTCAATCCTGAGATCAAAAGCTATCGATTTATATATAAATGAGTCCAATCCGAGGGGGGGGGGGGGGGTCGAGGGCAATCTTTACCGGTTTTTAGTTTTTGGGACCCCCCCTCCAGAATTTCACTGGGGCATTTCCACGGAATCGTAAATATATCATTGGAATCCTCAGCTCAAGCCCAGTCGATTGGCACCCTTTTTGGGCAAATAAGGTTAAGAGGGGGGTCTGTGGACATGTCCAAAAGTCAGAGGCACACGCGCTCGGGTGCAGACCGCGGGGTGAGTCAAGCCTATGAAGCAGCAATTTACCCCAAACTTTCAGGATTGTGCCATGTGCCAGCGTGAGATAGTGGAATACTGAAGAAATGGAAGCAATGTGGGACTGTGCAAGCCAGTAATGGGTGCCAGCTGGTAGGTAATGTGTGCATGGGCGTCCGTATTTCAGTTTTTGCCCCATAACTCTGCAACACTTCAGTTTCAGGTCTTGATAAGTATGCAGATGGATGCCTACTTTAAATAGGGACAAATTGGTACCCTTTTCGTCCATGAAGGGTTATTGTATGGGGGTCCTAGGGGTGGGTGGGTGGGTTTAGGGGGATCATGACCAGTTTTAGGGGATGGTGTACACAACTTTTTTTTGCCTCCTGCTGCAGCACTGAATAAAACCAGTAAAATCGATCGTGCATCTTCCAGGACCAACCGACCGGATTAAATCAAAGAGGTAGAGTGGTTTTTAGTGCTTGCGTGGTTCTGAGGAGACACAGGTAGAGATGACTAAACTGGCTCTTATCTTCCATCTCAATGCGCAACAGCGGCGGAAAATTGGCAATCGAAATGCGGTCACAGTTACTCCAACCCAGCAACCACGCCCCAAAAATATCCAACGAACACGTATCAAACTAAGCCTGCCAAAATGCAAGAAGATTTGCCAATCAACTAGCAGATGGCCTTGCCAATTTATGTCCCCTGGCATGAAACCAAGAGAATTCCAACCAACCAAACACGACATGATCAAAATTAAGTGCTGTGTGTGTAAATACTTCCCTTACCCAACAAAAAGAAAAGGCACGAGAACAAAATAAAGAAAAGAACAGACTCTGCTGGTAGTGATGACACAGCCAGCATGATTAAGGACAAGTAGAACAAAATAAACTATGAATGCCTCGCTTACTCGGGCACCGTTAAACCCTCCACACCATCCTCATTAGGAGCGACAGGCACCATTTACAGGAGCCACACAAGGGACCCACTCCACAGCTTCGGAGTGACTGGTCTACACGCAGCCTCGAAAGACTTTGCAGCCTGCCAAGGTAGTGTCTCCAGTTTCTCTGACCTAGGCCAGGCTCACCCCTTTGTGTATGCTAGGCCAAACGGCTCCTTTGCTGTTTCACTGCAGCTCCCTCCCTAGCGTGTCTACCGCCTTGATCTAGGAGTAGGTTGGCCAGCTTCCCCTTGCTCTCGGCTCTTAGTAGAACAACCCGACTCATGTTGTCTAAACCTTTAGTTCACTGTACTCCTTTCGTGTCTCCCTAGTATGGGCTCGTAATGCTGAGAGTGACGTGTTGGTGCAGCTGCGTTTTCTGTATGGGAACTCTCTCTTCTCTTTGGGTTGTGTTGGAGTTTAGTTTCGGCGCACCAGTCATTGCAATGACTTAGCTGCTTTTATCCTGGCTAACTTTTAGCTTCCCTAATTTTTTATGTCGAGTGCCTCGCGGTGGTGTATGTCCTCCTAAACCTCGTTTTTTCTACGTGGTTGAGGACTATGTGTGCCATTCTGATGCTTGCCAAAGACATAAGCTTAATAATCGTATGTATGCGGGTAAAATCCAGCCTCTCTCTATCCCTGGAAGGAGGTGGTAAAGTGTGTCAATGGAACTCATTGTGAAGCTGCCGACTACGGATGATGGCCAAGATTCAATTTTGGTGTTTGTGGACAGGCTGAGCAAGATGGTGCACTTGGTGCCCACTACAGAGTCCTTGAATGATAGAAGCTTTGCTGCCTTGTTTGTGAACAACGTAGTGAGAAGCTTATGGATTGATATGTAGCTGGCCGAGACCAGTTAGCGACCGATCAGTCAAACAACCTGTCTGAAGGTCACCCCCCCTATTGTAATTTGTAACCATTGTAAAGAGGCAGTTTGACTGGCAGGGTTCTCACCTGTGTCTCGATTTAACAATCTACAAAGGGTGGCTGTACAGAAATTGACAACGTGTTTGACGGTATTGCTTGACACGAAACAAAGACTTGCATCTTAGACTGAGTCATGATTTCTTACCCTGGGTGGTGCTGAACACAAATGATTGTTTCCGCTATCTGTTTTTTCTTATTGAGTCACGATCTCCTACCCTGAAAATAACCATCGTTATTTGTGCACGGTGTGTCGGCATCAATTTGAAGGCAAAGTCAGTAAAAAGGATGCTCAAATAGTCAGTCAGTCAGGGTAATTTTAACTATGAAACCCTGCCCCCTCTGTACTTTGACGGTGTACTGCTCCCCTACACAGGCTCATTCAAGTATTTGGGCATGGTGTGCGACAAGCAAATCTATCTGAATACCGTGGCTGAGAAAATACTTTGCCTATTCACGGCAGGCACGTTCAGAGACGTAGCCTTGCCAACAGGCTACACGCATACATATGGCTTCTCAAGACATACGCTATTCCTGCTGGTATGTATGCGAGTCAGGTTTGGGCCACTCCTTACTTACAACAAGGCAAAGAGATGGACAGTCCCCTTCAGAAATGGTTAAGAGGATGTTGGGTGTTGGGTGTCAGAGACACCACGCCTTCATGGTGTGTCATGCGCGAATGTGGATTGGAACCCCTACAGTTCATTTGGTTTCGCGTGGCAATGCGGCTGTACAATTCTTCGACTAAATCCAACAGCTACACAATGAATAAGGTCTAATATGCTGATATGCAGCTGAATACACGATCCAATGATTGCTGGTCAGCCCCTGTGCTTTCTGCCATGGATGGTCTGACACAATCGTATATCTTCAAACAAAAGCTGCAAAACTGTGAACCCATTGATCTTAGCCGTTTTGTCGTAGACCTCAGAGAGAGACACTTGGAGTACTGGATACTGGTGACCTTATTCTGAAACTCACCTGAGAAAACACATCAGCAAACGCTCTACTTACCACCAGTGGTGTGCGTGCTCTTCCTCCTACAAAAAGGGCTCTGGTCACTCATTCGCCTTACATCCTTCCGAGTACATGTTTCTCAACCTGCCTCGTGATGTCATTTGCAGTACAGCTTGTTTCAGACTTCGTGTTTACATCTTACATTTTGAGACAGCGAGCAACATGAAATCAATGTAACTCCCCCACTTGTGACATGTGTGATACTCATGGTGTCGATGGTGAGCAGCATGTTCTTTTCCACTGCGCCAATCCCTACATGATTTCTCTGTGCAGGAAATATGCATATTTGTTTCCCCCAACAGGAGCCCACGATGTGTTTACTTGCTTGAGTCTGAACAATAACAAGCTTTATTTTTCCTCTATGAACTTCGCTTTTTATGAGCAGGCTAGTGCTAGCAGTCGCACTTCTTGACGGAAGGCCTTTTTTTGTTATCCTTGTAAACCTTATATGAGTCTCAATAAATCAGGAGGCCAGGGGCCCAACAGAAGCCCAACATTTACCATTACAGTACCGCAGGTACTGATTATCCTATCTGCCCGCCTTTATCCTTGCATGATACACGGTCTGCTTTGACATCTATGTGGAAGACCTGCCAGGCCAGGGGTTGTGTCGGAATGTCATCTAACATATATTTGAAGTCCATGTTGAGTTCAAATGATTAATGCTGTTACAGAAATCCTAAAGTGATCGTTTTTGCTCACCTACTCATTAAAAAAAAAAGCAAATAATGTCCACTTTCAGAGAAAATCAACATGCCACGACAGAGAGCAGAGGGAATCTCCATCCTCAAACAGTAGCAGTGATTAGCTGATTTAAAAGGCCTTTGAGGTCCCCTCTTTCTTAAAAGCAGGCTGCCTGCAGCATGATAGCGTTTGCATTTAATGGCAGGAGTTCACTTTCTATGCATCGGTTTCACTGAAAGGTCCCATTTTCACACTACGACAAATACACTGCATGACTTGAGCCAGGCAACAGCGATGTCACGAAGAACGTACGCAGCTACGTAAACGTTTGAAATGCTGTCTAGGAAAACTGAAGACAAAACGCACGAGACAAAAGCAGCCATTGTCATCGGTTAGTGTCTAAGCTATCCCTACACGCAACAGCACAAAACCCCCCTCTCCACTCGGGTAGCAGAGGCCTACATGCATTGCACCACCCAGAATTGCAAGGGAGCAATTTCTGGAAGATAGGGACGATGGGAGGGTACTCCACACTAGCAAAAAAGCATGCAAATCCTAGGTTCAAGTTGCTGACCTTGTCTCTTTTTCTGGTGTCTTGTTCAGTCTGGCCTCCTTCTCTTCTTGAAGCTGCCTTTTTTTTTTGCTATAGCTCAACTGCCCTCGCTGGCGGATACAGCTGTGTAACCCTTACCCTTACCCTAGGTTCAAGTCCTACGTACGGCAATCGCACAGGCTTAAAAGGGCACTCAGGTTTATGCTCACACACTCAAGTATAGAGTACACAACATGGCAAGCATTGGACGGCATAAGGTTCATCGACACAACAGGGTTCAGCAGACTGCACACACGAAAAACACAATGGCGTTCCTCATCTACGTTGCTGCAAGGCAGTGGTTATCTTCCGTTCGCTGGAGGAACTGTCCCCCCAAAACCAGCGCCTGAAGCAGCAGCGTGCAAGGTAATAGGGCAGATGCAATTACTAAAAGAAGGCACTGCTATTCAAGGCAGTGACAAGCAGCATAAATTCGTGAACAAAATGGAAAGAAATCTCATTTTTCAGCTCAAAAGCGCAAGAGCCATAGGGCACAATGGGCCATGGTGCTTGACACTCCTTGCTGAGAATAGAGGCATGAAATACGTGAATCAAATTGCGTACGTTTACTCCAACACTCGGGACGCACCTTTCAAGCCTAAATGAACCTCCGTGCAAAACTCCACGAGCGTGGGAAAAAGCATGCGTGGCATGCGTTGCACCTAGGGTTTGTATATGCCAGTGCTGCGTTTATAATGGAAAATTTGTTCATGAAATTAATTAAACTGGCATGCATTTTGTAATCGGGTCACGTGACACACACACACAGGTGACGTGAACTTACTGCACACCTACCCTACCTAAGGAAAATGAAATGGCATGCATTAAATGGTGTGTGAATGTGTATGTATGTTCAGGATCGTTCATACTTTCTACCTTGCCACACCGGGGGCACAGTCATTCTTAGTTATGGTATCCTCCATACACATACCCATAGCGTGTCAATGCGCGATGCATTACTTGCGTGCAGTGCAGTCGATGAAGGAAGAGGCTCTTATTTGTGAACATCACCTGTACTGCTCCTTCCCCCATCGCACAGCATAAAGGGCATTAACCCAGGAAAGAGATGTGTGCTGCCACAGCAAGAACAGAGATCAGGCGTAGCACTCCTCAGCTGTGGGGGCATGGGGACAGGAGTTCTAAAAAAATCAATGTAGTATTGGCACTCCCATTATTCCACCACTGCAGCTTTACTCAAACAACTCCAACATGGCGGAATCACACACACGCGTACGTAGCGCAGCCCACCTCTCCCTTGCACACCCTACTCCGTTTCCTGCACACTTAGTTCAAGCCTGAGACACCCAGGCTCTCATCACCCAACAGGAGCGTCTGGGCTGCACGAATAGCAGCGCACAGCTCCACCCCGTTCTCATTTAAGCCGCCCCCTGCCACGCCTGCTGGACCTCCTCCCATTCCTCCCACGCCTTTCTCGCCAGTGGCATTGCCACCGCTGCCTCTGGTTGAGGTGCGGGCGCCTGTGACGGCAGCCAGGCTGGATGGCCACAACGGCAGCACACCTGCACGCATGCCTGTATGGGCGGAGCAGTGCACAGCCAGGGAGGCGTAATGGAAAGGGTGTGCAAGGGATACACAAAAGATTAGCCTAACATTAGGCAACCATTGAGGCAGTGTGTCATTGTAGAACGCTGACTATCATATACATTATATCGGTTTGTAACTATGGTTAGCGAATGCCTCCACTTGTATGAAACAGTTTGACGCTATTACTGAACTCCTTGCTCTGAGGATACCGAGGTACCATTATACAGAAATCTGTTTTTCATGCCGACACACACACAAACACACACACACACACAGACACACACACACACACACACACACACACACACACACACACACACACACACATCAAAGTGTAGAAGATGCTGTGCCTAGTTGCAGGGTCTAAATGAGGAGGTTAAAGGAAAGAGGTCAAAGAGGAATTGGGTCAGAGTGAGGAGGTGCTTACAGATACACCACCTTGATGTAGCCTGAATCAATATGCAGCGAAAGCTCATATTGGTTACCTTAAGGTTGCGCCCTACTACAAGGGTTGGCCAGAGATGTCCAGACAATTATGTGTTATGTACGGAGCTCATACCAGGAGATTTCCAAGCATGTACAATATAGAGACTGTTCTGGCATTTCACATCACTCACAATGAAGCTATATCGACTAGCGTAATACACGAGATTTGTGGTGCCTGTCCGGCACAGGTGGACCGTTGAGAACAATCTCAGACAGATGACTGCATATGTCTGCTCTATTATATATTGCGCAGTCCACGTATGCGCGTGAGGCATCCCCAGCGAATTACTATGCCCGTTACACCCCCAAGCTACACGCTTTTAATCCAACAATGTCAGCTACTCACGTGCAGTGTACAGCACCGCTGCAGCAGTGACAGAGGGCCGGAAACTTAGGAAGTCAGGAGCAGCCACGGCGGCGTCCAGCAGGTTGTAAGCATCCCATTCCAGATCACCGCTTCCTGGAGGGGGCACCCCCAACACTGTGGCTGCCACCTGTGTATGTGCATATGTATGTGTGTGTGTGTTATGTGTGTGCGTGTATGTGTAGATGTGTATGCACGTGTGTACGCCAAACTCACAAGTTCATGGTGTCCTTGCATATAATCATCTTGAAGTTCTATGAATTCCTTTAAATACTTCAAACTCACTTGATGTGACGATAGCTCGCTCGCTGCTGCAGCTGCTGTTGCGCTGTCCATGTCAGCATGCTGCTGCTGTTGCTGCTGTTTGCCTGGGGGCTTGTACAGCTGCGAAGTGGGTGCTTGCTGGTGCAGCGGCTGTTCCTGTTGCTGCTGGTGGTACAAAAAGGCGTCTGGTCGGCTCGTGGAAGCATGTTGTTGTGACAGAGGTGCACTGTCTGAGCCTCCTTCTTCTGTCTCATGCATCAACTGCGGTTGTGCATTCAATTGATGTGGTGAATGCCAAAATATGGTTTTAGAAGCAACAACATTACAAACGGTGTCCGCAAGTTTGCTTGGATACGCTGGAGTATGGGCTCTTCAAGGCCAACAGGGCTTGGAAAAGCTAACAGGTTTTAGTCGGAGCCTGCTTGCTCTGACACATGTCAGATTGTGCACATAAAATAAAGAGAGAAACCTTTCCAAAGTCCTGTGTCCGCCGTGTAACAGACACTGACGCACATACACTAATTTCTCTCAAAGTTCCTACACATCCACACCCACACCCACACCTGCCAGCGCTGCGTAGACAGGCCCAGGCGCACAAGGTAGATGTGGAGGCTGTGCACTGCAGAGATGGCTGCAGTGTCGTGGGCCAGCGCGCTGAGAACGGTGCTCTGGCAGGCTCGCAGGCTGCTTACGGTAAGGCCGGTGACACGCGAAAGGCCAGCTTCAGTGGGCACGCCCTCTTCAGTGTAGCCTTCTATCCCCTGTGTAAGTGAATGAGAGCAACAGCGTAATGATATCAAGTCAGCGGTGATAATGTGTGTTGTACGTGTGACAGCTTGGTGTTTCTGGGCACCATTTGTTGGGGGTGGACTTGCCCTTTTACTCTCCCCTCGTAAATGATTGAGAGGGCGAGTGGGAGCGTCAGTGCTTATTGAGGTTGGGAGTCCCTACATGACCCCACCCTAAACTGTACACTGCACACCTCGAAATTTCATCACACACACCTGCACAGCATCATCCCCTTCCCCTCCTCCCTCCCTGAACCAGCTAGCTGGCGGGGAGGCGCCAGTTCCTCCTCCACACCCCTGAATCCCAGGGAGCAAGGACAGCGCGGAAGCGATGGAAGGGGGAGGGATGGCTGGCACGGGGGGAGGGGCAGAGGAGGCGGGCATACCACCTCCACCTTGCTGCTGCAGGGATACGAGGGGAGGCAGCACAGGAAGCGAGTGTGTATGTATGTCTATGTGTTTATGGCTGTGTTATGATAAATTCTTGAACAATGCAAGTACTGGTGGATTGTGCAAAAACAGGGAAATCATTACTTTAAATTGTCCGCTTACTAGTAAGCATGCCACAAACGTGCACGCACAAGTAAGCACGTAACTCTCCCGGTCTTTCGCATGGGATGAGACAAAAGCAAGAGCGTCCCCTCCCCCCACCACCAAAGGCACCTGCCCACAAACAGAGTAGGCAATGGCAACCACATCCACTGGCACAGAAACACCAACATATAGCACACCTGCTGACGGGCGGAGGGACCAGCCAGGAGGAGGCCAGGAGGGGGGGCTTGGCGAGTAACCAGGAGTAGGGCTGAGCACAGTGCAGTGAGTTGCATGTCAGGGCGCAGCTGCACGGCAGAGCTCATGACGCGGTCCAGCACCAGCACGGCATCGTGCAGCAGGGAGCGGCGGCACTGCAGCATTGCACCCACCTGCGTGTGGGTAGGTTGTGTGTGCACGTATTGAGGTGGGTTGTGCATGAGGTGTTTTAAAATGAACAGCAATACATGTCACATGTCCATAGCTGCTACGTTGAGGCAGTAACTTGCAGAGTAATCACCACTGACTGAACACACTTCTATCATAAGGCAATCAGGGTACTTGCAAAAATAGTATAATGGGGATGACCACCACTACTGCTACACTTTCTAATAGACACCCAGGGCACGTGCACCTAGAATGAACACAACCAACACCACACTGCCCTTTGTTTCTACACACTCAAAGCACACATAAAAACATTACCTCAAGGAGTAATACCACTGACTTAGCACCACCAATACCACACTGCCTTCTCATTGTAAACACCCACGGCAGACGCACCTTGAAGAAAGAAACCACCAGGTCGCGGTGGGAGGCCACGTACGCAGACCCCATGGCTGACACGTTGAGGCAGTAGCGCATTTCAAAGCGTTGTACAGCGCTAAAGGCTGTGCAGCACTGCACTTCAAGGGCAAGGTCGTTGGTGATGGCCTCCTGCACGCATAAAAATATGTGGCGGGATGTTTCAGAGTTTGTGGCGGGAGGATAATTAGTGTATGTTGGTGGCAATTCACGCAGCGTGTGTGTGTGCTTGAGCGTGTGCACGTGTCTGTGTGCACGCACTTTCAGTTTACGTTTCCAAACATATTCAGAGCACGCAATGGGCAGTGCCGTGATTACGGTCGTGAGTTGGAAGAGCGGTATGCGTTATGCAGCTCCATAACTGGATAATAAGAGCCTGTAAGGTTAAAATGAACACTTTCCTTCTTTATGTCATCGGAGCACACAACCGGCAAATCTTGTTGACTGTAGATAGTGCTTTGCAAGCATTATTATTAGCAAAGCCTGCAGAAAGATGATAACTTGGCCAGGATTGTGCTTTTTCACTCAAACGTGCCCAATATTCTAGGTACCTCAACCCAATCCTCTCAAACTTTGCACTATCATCCCTTTTTTCACACTTTTGTATACACAAATAAATCGTCCGTAAAAAATTACTGCCCCTGATTCACGTTTTTGGGGTTGGGCAGTGATCAAATCAATTCTTGTAAAATATATACTTTGCCAATACTTGCGTAATCTTTCAGATTTTGCAGGGATTTTACAGAATTTGGGGTGGGGCGGTGGTCTTTGTTTGGTGAATTATTATTTTGGAGGGGGGGCGGTGAGTACATGTACACAAATCATATAGGAGTTAAGGAAATCAAACAAGCATAAGAGCGAAAAATTACACAACGGCCTTTTGTGAGGTCAGACATGTTCTATGGTACAATCAACAAAATGTACTGCTCTATAACCAGTATCACAAGGAAGCTCACACACTCATGCAAACGCGCACACTCACACAGGCACACTCACGCATGCACCATACACACCGTTTCAGGCTGCGCCATCCCTTCTGGTGTTATAGGCAAACAGAAGAGGTCCAAGCTATGCCCCAGAGCATCCCCCACGCTCCAGGAGTCACCACTCCTCTGACGGCTGCTGTTGTGTGGCCCCTGACCTCTGGTCTTGCGCTCTGGATTTTCTGCTTGGGTAGAGGAGGTTAGTAAACTAGAAGCTTGGTGCACACATAAGGAGTGAGAACAGAGGGTAGAGAGAAGAGTGTGTGTGTGTCTGTGTCCATTTGGCCAAGGTTTAGTGTCATCCCGCATTTCGAGGAAGAAGACAGATATACTTCTGGATACTATGCATACAAATAGATTGGCCAAACCTGCAATGTTGGATGCAGAGTTTCCTAACTGAAGCCTTGCTGAATTGGGGCCAGGGGTAGGAAGAGCTGTGGAGGCAAAAAAGGCAGCTCATCTAGCATTTTTGTGTCGTCACGCCGCAGTGAACTGCTAATGCCTGAGACTTTACAAAAACCATAATCATTAATTACTGCAAGAGTGCGTGTGTGTACACGCACACGCACACACATACACACCACAACACACACAAGCCATCTACAACACACCTGCGGCGGTGTTGGAGGTGGTGGGGCTGGACAGCCACTCTTCTACGCTCTGGCCACTGGCTTCAAGCATGTTCACACTGAAGGCGCTGCCAGGGAGGTTGTTGGTGTCTGGAGGCACCTTGAAGGGAGACCTGCGTGCGTGTGTAGTCACAATGGCATGTGTGTGTTTGTGTGTGTGCACGCGCACGTGCCAGTGCGCGGGTGCATATCCTGTTCACTTTCACACTAGCTACCATGCTATGGAAAGGGAGAGTTGCAAGTTTTCCTGGGCATCCTGAAGCGAGGCCCGAACAAGAGTCGTTCCAATGTGACACGCAATAATATTCACTGTGCGCATGCGCAGCAGGTTCCAGCCTGTCATAGCGGAATGCATTGTCAACAAATGCTTACCGCTCATAATTAATATTTGTTGTTTAGGCTTACGTAATCAGGTTCTATGGTTCACGCAGCCTGTTTTTTGCCTGCACAACTGTGCACGCCAGTCACCCCAGCAGTACAAAATGGAACCTAAAGATGCACACGAAGACACGCATGCACCGTGTTGCTAGCAGGGAAAAAACATACAACGCAAACACGCATCAACATGAGCGAAATTGCCCTGGCAGCAAGATCTGTGAGCACCTGTGTGACTTCAGCCATCCCAGCACGATGGTTCGCAGAGTGGCGCCTGAAGGAGCCAGTTCTCTTTGGCGTGCGCGGCCAAAGCGGATGATGAGGCGACGAGGCAAGCAGCCTGACCCTTGCTGGCGTACCAAGTCCCTGCAGCAAGCACGCACACACAGGCACAGACAAGGAAGAATTGAAGATTTACATCATTGCTACAAGCAGAAGGTGAAGAGGGCCAATGCCCTCCTGGCATGCAGGCTTGGCATGCTGCACAAAAATTGGATAAACTAGTGCCAACCACTGTCCTGTATCTGTGGTGCAAGCACGCACAAACAACACAAGTAAGCAAGTCCTAATACAGCGAACCTCCCACTCGACCCAAAAATGCCTGTCCTGCTCAAAGTACGTGACTAGATATGCGCAAATGATCAACCATTCCATACCTGCCAGCCAGCCAGCACAGTTACTTGAACTATAAAACACCCTACCTCCCACACAAGCATGTGCAAACGCGAACAGGTGTACACACAAGCAAGCACACACACCCAACATCATGTTTACCCACACCCACAGCCACACACCTCGCATCTGCCAGCCAGCAAAGCAAGCTGACCATGGCCATGCTGCTACTGCTGCTAGTGCCCAGGAGCAGCTCTGCCGCATCTCCAGCCTGGCTTTGCTGCTGCTGCTGCTGCTGCTGCTGCTGTTGCGGCTGCTGAGATGTACCCATGGCCTGGCTGGTGCTGCTGGTGCTGCTGCTCGCTAGGATGAGGGGACTGCCACTCCTGCGACAGCAGTGCGTGTTTGGTGTGTGTGTGTGTGTGTGTGTGTGTGTGTGTGTGTGTGTGTGTGTGTGTGCTATGTATGTCCAGGTATGTTGCTTTAGCGAGCTGGAGGGGAATATTCCAGCACATTTAACTCCGTCAGCAAATGACGATTTAAACAGGGTTTGCACACACCACAGTGCTGTCACCTAAAACGCCTGCTGGTGGGCTCCCCCTTTAGGGAACGAAAAACATAGCAGTGCTGAGATGTGCTGTCACCTGCCATGACTGCTAATGGTATTACCTCTGCATTTCTCTCCTGGACTGCATCCCCATTTTCTCCTAAACTGCATCAGTACAGCCTACCAAGGCTGCTGTTTGGCAGGAAATGCCTAGGATGAGCCATCAAAAAATGATGGCAGCGGACAAATCAGAACCAAATGCGTTATGCGCGGGAGCTGCAACAGACATTCAGCCAGGGAGGCGAGATTGACCAACAACACCTTGTGAGTGAACAAGCAATCCTCACCCTCCCTTGCCCCAAGCCCTCACCCGTTGCCACCACCTCTAAACAACTGTGGCAGGGCATGAAGTACAAACACGTCTTCCAACGCCTTGTTCGCACCTGCCGTCGCTGCCCGTAGCTGCAGAGGGATTGGAGGACGCGCCAGGCTGGCTGCCGCTGCTGCTGCTGTTGTTGCCGCCAGTGCTGCCACCTGCCCCAATGTCAAGGCGGATGGCAGGCACACCTTGGAGGGTGCCGCTCTCTTGCAGCTGCTGCTGCGGCTGGCAGGCGCTCGCAGACCTGTGGTGCGTGTGTGTGTGTGTGCGTGTGTGTGTGTGCAAATGTGTGTGAGTGTGTGCTTGTTCAGTGCACGTGCATGCCAGTATTGCGCGAGGATCCTAGTTGCCATGCTTACACAGGTGCCGTGCCTCATGTCAAGTCTCTAGGGTGCAAGGCTAAATCGATATTTCCCCCTATCATATGATATCATATGATGTATGATATTATTAGTATTCTCAGGAATTCAAGAATGTAACCCAGACTGTGCATTCTAGGGTTTTTATACCCAAGGAATTGATAGATAAAACCCTGCAAGCATTGGTTGAGAACTTTTTCCCACACCCACATACACACACTCACG
>Ga0307942_1000280_pt1:5000-33238 | contig 33238 bp, 37 predicted proteins | sample OrgLakmetagen175_FD_201846 | JGI IMG/M metagenome (GOLD analysis project Ga0307942, IMG submission 201846) | Saline water microbial communities from Organic Lake, Antarctica - #175 | ecosystem: Environmental > Aquatic > Non-marine Saline and Alkaline > Saline | place: Antarctica... | reverse complement strand
TTCTTCAGACACACTCTTAGCTTGTGCTCTTGCGAGCGTGGGCCAATTTCTCAGACTGTGGTTTTTCAAGGAGGGTTTTTCTGTTTTAGGCAGGAGTTTTCCTTTTCCCAGTCTTATAGGTATTTTTGTATTTTTCCTTCTTTCTGTCAGGCCCTTGCTGAGGACCGTGTAACAACCCCCACCAAAAAAAAAAAAAAAATGGCACCTCAGTGTGAAGATGCTTCTTTGAATGTAGAGCCCCCTCTCTCATTGTGCTTGAATGGGCCAGTGCTTGCATCCCGTTCTCTTGCATTGTGCGGGAGGGTGCTGCGTGTGTGATTGCCCAGGACGTCATCAGTAGTGATGTTCATGTTAGGTTCAGGCTTCCCCCTCTCAGTTACAAAGCTTGCTTGTGAAAGTGAGGATTAAGCAAATTGTAATAGATACGGGAGTAACTTAAATTATTTCGTGGGTCAATGGATTTTAGAGCAAGGTAAGGTTACATCCCTAGATGTGCCTCAGGTTAGGGGGATTTTGAGCAGAAGCTTAGAGTTTACAAAGCGGAAGCTTGGGAAGCGTGCGTGTAACCACAACTAGCTAAACAAAAGGGGAACGTCAATTTTTTACCAAAGAAAGTTACTACGTAACCTGTAGAAACCACATCTGTAAATCCTGTAAATTCTGCAGAAACCACTCCCTGTATTATAAAGGAGAAGGGGCCATTCTGATACCGGGTACTGGAAAGCTCCTCCATCACAAAGGGAAAGAAAGAGATCAATGGGGAAAGAGGGTTGCAGGCTTAACCTTAAACCAAACGCTCCTTACAAAAGTCGATAATAGTGCAAGCCTGTGTGGAGATTAAAGTTTATGGGGTAAAAGACCGATGTGGAGAAGTAAAGCAGCATAAACAATGGACCATGAATGATAGAAACAAAGCCAGCGTTTTACCACAATAAATTATATTAATGCAACAGCATTAATGTGGTACTGCAATCAGCACAACAAAGCAAGCAAGACAGGTTTGACTTTTGCTTGCCCTCGAGTGGACCAAAGAAAGGCTACCTTGCTGTCTCGTACAGCAATCATTCCTTACAAGGCTTTTACTCTTAATGTCTTGATGTTTTGCCTTTCTTTGTAGACCTTGTAAACCTTGATGTTTTGAGCATGAAGCTAGTTTCCCTCTACTCTGCTTGCACCAGAAGGTCGTGCGCCCAGCGGCTGCTGCTGTAACGCTTTTGCCCTAAGTTCGGTGGAAGACACATCCACCCTGAACACCTGCTCGTCTATGTCTCTGAATAAGTCTGCCAGACCCAGGGGCACCTGTTTGTTACAATCATGGGTAGCATGGAAAGCGGGATGTCAGCAAACTGTGGGTCTGCAGAGGATTACACCAGAACCAAAACACGATGCCGTTGCAAACATGGGTAGGCAGTATGGAAAGTGGGATGTCAGCAAAATGTGGGTTTGCAGGGGATTACACCAGAACCTCATCATCAGGAATCCTGATTCAAAATGCTAGTTTGTAGGGAGCACCAATATGGTAAGGGACCACCAACTTCTAAGTACACGAAAAAGACAAAATGCGTTTTGCACGCAAGCACACAGCTCCTTGTCTTGCTGACAGTAACCTCCAATTACAGCACCGAGGCAGTGCACAATACAATTCCCAATGAAAACGTGCAAACAAAAGGCTTGGATGAGGGTGTGCAATCAATTACCTGGACGTCCCGCAAAGTCAGGAAAGCTTTGGTCTCTGGGTCACAACGACCAGCCACTAGAAACTTGCAACCAGTATGCCTCAACCTGCACACTCAGGCGCAAGTGAAGGGTCTGGGTAACAATACTGTGCATCTGAGCCCTAGAAGCGCCTGGTGTGCCCGTTTAGTACTGAGCTAGAAGCGTGTGGTGTATTTAGAAGCTTGCCGTCATGTAGAGAGTGAGCCAGGTCTTAAAAGTCAATTTTAGTCCCGTACCTTTATCCTGTAATTTTATACAGGAGTCTCGTGACAAGATGTAAAAGACGGAACTCTAGATTTGAGAACAGCCCGGGTAAAAAACAAGAGGAAATAGGCGTTTCTATATGAGAGAACAGCTTGCTGGTGCCGGTTTTGCACGGCCTACACTTGTAATAGGTTATGATGCATTAGGTTATGACGAGTAGGAATAAAAGGGGTTGGTTATCAGTGGTGCACTCTGTGAGTGCAGAATCATGAGCAACAAATTGTGCAAGGGTTGATTATCAGTGGTGCACTCTGTGGGTGCGGATTCAAAAGTAAAAGTAAAAAGTCTACGCTGGAAGTCACCAGCGTGCATAAAGGAAAGACTCTCAACTAGTGCTCACACTAGCCAGAGCCCCACCAAAAAACGAGGAAAAAAAGAGAGACAACAGAAAATAATGAAAATTTGGCGGGTTGTCTGCCATGTGATCCGGCCTGTGCCTGGCCCTCCTGAAGCCAGCCGCTCTACCAGTAACCCCCTCGTCAGATCCCCCATTATCACTGTTGTTGTGAAGGTGTATTTTGTGTCTTGTTTTTGTAATTTTGTTTAAGCTTTTTATTGCATGGCAGTGCAGCTTAGTAGCTAGTTGGTGCACTCTGTGCGTGGGGACGCCTAATTTAGTAGAGGAGTTATGGTGTACTGATTGTAGATTGTGCCCCCGACTCCAAGAAGTATAACATGAAGTGTGACTTGGTTGTTTCGAGAGATGCCTTGGAGGCTCCTTGTTCGTAAACGCTGGATAAGAGGTTGATGTTGGTTGTGCGCTTTTTCTAATGTCTGTTGCGGGTTTATGTCTGAGCAGAATTTGAATTCTACAAGATGTATGTCTCTGTCCTTTGGGGGGATCTGTTTGGGATCCAAATGCCTGCCTCTTCCCTCAATGGGCATAACTGACACGCCATCTGGACGGCTCTGATGTCTAGTTGAAGGTTTTGTTGTGTTGGGAAAACCCAGTCAGAATGTTTCTTTCAATGTCATCAGGGGGTTCAATGTTCAGGTCAGATAACTTTTCACCGTTACAAGCATCCGTTGAAACAAATGCTGAGCCCAGCTTGCCTTTGCTGGTCTCTTCACCACAAAGGCTTTCAGCGTGCTGGTGTCGGTTTTATGTGCATTCTCTTCAGAGTATGTTTGTTGCACCTAAGAAGTATGTGTGGAGCTCTGTCTGATCCTCCGCACAAAGGGCAGGTGGCAGGATCTGTCGTATGGCCAAACCGTTTGGTGTGCTTGTCTGTGTTTATTGTATCCGTCCTGTACTTAAGGACTTGTTCCTGTTCCTTAAAAGTCACATTTGGCATGGACCAAAACCTGTTACTAAATTGGGCATGCGCAAGGAGCTTTGCAGTAATTTGCCGTGTGCGAGAGTCGGGCTGTGCTGCACGCTGAGGCGCATCATGCAATCTTTGCCAGAGCTTGTAAAGCAGTGTATCTGTATTAGCTTCACCAAGGTAATGGTGGGCGTGCATGTGATGTTTTCAAAACTCGTAGCTCTTCTGCATGGGAGCCAACTTTGTTTGGAACGCTTAGCCAGAACAGGTCGTAGAAGGGGTCTATACGAATGCATGTGCAAGACTATCCATGAGTAGGGGTGGCCAGAACCATACACCGTAAATAAATACGGTGTATATACGGTATTTTGACAGAGTTAACCAAACATACGGTCATATACGGTGTATATATATACGGTTCTGGCCAACCCTATAACGAGGCAAATTAGATTGAACACAACCCCTCACGCAAACCAGGGTAGAACCAGTTCAGTCTAACTGATACGCTGGAGGCCATGCTTTGAGACCCTTGCAAAATGAAGGAGCTCACTAAGCTCAGCGTCTCTGAGATGCTTAGGCTAGGTGTCATCTAACTTCATATGCCGTATGAAAAATAGATCATCGCCCCCTAATCATTGTTTTTTGGTGGGGGCGGTGACAGGGCGGTATTTTAATACATCTTCTTTTCTGATGGGGGCGGTTGCAGGGCGGTGGCGGAAATTAACGATTTTGAGGAGTGCGAGCGATGAGTGGTCAGGAATTTCCGACTCACCTTCCCTGCACTCCCTGACCCCCCAGCCCCATCTCCGCCTGCCCCTTCCCCTGCACCCCCAGCCCCAGCCCCAGCCCCACCTGCACCTATTGCACCCGTCCAGGGAGTTCCAGCAAAGGGGGGGGCGGTTGCAAGGCAAAACTGTAAATATTTATTATTAAGGGGGGCGGTTGCACATTTTGACCATAAAATCAGGAGGCGGTTATATTTTTTAATTGGAAGGCACATACTTTTTGGGGTGGACACCCCTGAGGGACCACCCACCCCCAAACCTCCCTTCCAGTGCCCCCACCAGACTAAAAAGAGTACCATTCTGCTCCTTTTTGAATTATGCATTCATCTGCATACATCAAGACCAGAAACTATTATGCCGCAGAAATATGGGGCAACAACTGAGATACGGACGCCCATGCCCACATGACTCACCAGGCACCCATAACAGGCTTGCAAAGCTCCACATTGCTTCCTTTTTGTCAGAATATCACTGACTATCTCATGCTGGCACAATCCTGGAAGTTTGGAGTGAATTGCTGCTCCATTGGCTTGACTCACCCCGCGGCCTGCACCGGAGCGCTTGTGCCTCTGACTTTTGGACATGTACACAGACCCCCCTTTTACCCAACTTGCTCAATAAGGGTGGCAACCAACTGGGCTTGAGCTGAGGATTCCGATGACATGTTCAAAATTCCGTGGGAGTGGCCCAGAAAAAAAACTGGAGAATTCCCCAAAAAAATAAAACCACATCGGGGGACCACCCCCCCCTCCCAGATTCGACTCGTATATATACCAATTGATAGCTCTCGACGTCAGGATTCCGAATATATACTTTTAAATCGATATGACATGTGCCGTCCAAAAGTTATGCTTCCTAACGCCTCCTGATAAGTTACTAATTTTTTTCGGGGGGGACGGTGGACCTGTGGACGTACGTACGGTAAGTTAAATAAAGGCTAAAATGAATGAAGGCTAAATCAAATGAAGGCTAAGTTAATGAAGGCTAAGTTAATGAAGGCTAGGTGTCGTTTAAGTAGGGTGTCATTTAACTTGCGAAAGGAAGAGTATGCTGAGCTCATTCGTGCGCATAGGATGCTCCAACTATGTGCCCGTACGCTGTGAATCGATAACACATACTCTCCTATCATCTCCTTGTGCTTACCTTGCAAATTGGAGGAGCATGCTGAGCTCGGAATCGCCGTAGTACTTTGGCATCACCAGCCGCTTTGCGGTATCGTAGCCCAGCACAAAAGTGGAGTCAGGAAACATGTCGGACTGTAAAACAAATTGCAGCAGTCGCGTTAAAATGTTGAAATTAATTCATTGGTGTGCACGCACGTATGGCAGATCAGTACATAGTGGAAGGACTCCTTTTGAAAGACCCAGCGGTTCCTCATCATGCGCAGCTCAGCAACTACGTAAGGCTAGGGTTTCCCCTCCTGACCGTATTGGGCTCGCTCTCCGCTTCTTTTATGTGACATTTCAAGCTCGTGGCTGTGAACATAACTGCAGCTGGGTATATATTCAAGCAGAGCCAATTTTGATCTTCTTATTATTCCTAATCCAACGAACAGAGTGTGCGTGCCTTTTCACAGTAGCTGTTGCGCTCAGTTCAAACACAAAAAGCCATCCTTTGGCACAAGTGGCTAATCAAATCGATCTGCTTGCTTTACCGCCCCTTGAATCTTGCTTACCCGCACACATCAAGCAGCACATGTAGCTGCTTGCCACCGCCACGTGCGCAATCATACAGCAGCACATGTAGCTGCTTGCCACCGCCACGTGCGCAATCATACAACAGCACATGTAGCTGCTTGCCACCGCCACGTGTGCAATCATACAACAGCACATGTAGCTGCTTGCCATCGCCACGTGCGCAATCATACAGCAGCACATGTAGCTGCTTGCCATCGCCACGTGCGCAATCATACAACAGCACATGTAGCTGCTTGCCACCGCCACGTGCGCAATCATACAACAGCACATGTAGCTGCTTGCCACCGCCACGTGCGCAATCATACAACAGCACATGTAGCTGCTTGCCACCGCCACATGCGCAATCATACAACAGCACATGTAGCTGCTTGCCACCGCCACGTGCACAATCATACAACAGCACCCGGCACCCACCTTGTCTGGAAACAAGGGTGCACAAGTGACGACCACAGGGAGCCCTGCGTCCACAAACTGCTGAACCCTGCGACGGGCTTCTTCCACAGGCAGCATGCCCTACATATGTGTGCATATGTGTGTGAGTGCGTACGTGAATGTGTGTGATGTGAGTGCGATTGTGAACACGTTTGTGTGTGTGTTTGTGTGTGTGAGTGTGTGTGTGATGCGAGTGCGGCTGTGCGCACATTTGTGTGTATGTTTGTGTGTGTGTGTGATGCGAGTGTGACTGTGTACACATTTGTGTTTATGTGTGTGTGATGCGAGTGCAACTGTGTACATGTTTGTGTGTGCCTTGCATTTGTTTTGCACACAGTTGAGGTAAAGCATGATAAAACTATAAAAAAGAGTTTAATAGTTGAAGAGGCATGCTGCGCACAGTGGGGATTGTGCAGGGGGACACATGCCAACACATGCACCCACACATGCACACACATAGGCACGCTCACACACATGTACACACACATGCACGCATGCTTGCACATGCACACACACAGAGATACACATAGAATTACAAACATACAAAAAAAGACACAGCTAAGCAACCGCCCCACATCATGGACAGCATTGGAGCTCTTCAGGCACCTCATCGGATAGTGCTGCACGTGCTTGCTAAGTGCAGCGTTTAAAGAGTGAGACGAGCTTCAAGGCCGCGGATGTCGCTCACCTTATCTGGGTTCCCAAGGGAGAGCTCATAGGCTGCCTCCTTATCCCCGTGCATAATCTTGGCTACTTGCAACAGCTTGCGGTGGCCTGCTCCGTGAGCACAGCACAAACCAAGGATGGTCACATGCTGCTTCTGTAAGAATCACAAACACGGTGGTCTGATGCATAAGCACAGCACAGCATTCACCAACCAGGGACGACGCACAGGTTGAACAACGCATTTATAGGGTTGGCCAGAACCGTATATATGCACCGTATATGACCGTATATTTGGTGATTTTCCTGCCAAAAGCACCGTATATACACCGTATATATATGGTTCTGGCCAACCCTAATCATTCACTTGGCAAGCTCCTGCATCCGCATACTCTCTTGGAGATTACACAGCCGCAAAGGAAAGAACCGTGCCTTTTTATAAAACTTATGAGTTCAGTGTGAAACACTTGAACTCAGGTTCTTGAAGTGTAGCATAAAGTGAGATGTTCACACTTTCTGCTTTTCTCCGGTTTCTGCTTCCCTTCTCCATTCTTTTTATTCCTTGGAGAACACAACTCTCTCTTTAGCATACTTCCCCCCCTCCCTCACCTCTTTTCTATATTTTAGTCTTTAGTTTTCTCCCGTTTCTCCGGTTTCTCTGAGTTGTTATGTTCTCCTTGGTAATAATGACAGAGCCCTATGCATCTCACGATGCAAGCGAAATAGAACCCCGCATTAATATCGTTTTATGCACTGTGGGGTGACTGCGGTAATTTCAAAAATATATATTTATTTGACCATGCGGGGTTGTGCGGGATCAGAGATAATAACTCGTTTTTGGGTCGCTGGCGGTCATGAACAGTGAGAGATACCCCCCCCCTGTAACAGACAGCCTCAGCCTCAGCAGCAGCAAGCCGCAGCGACAGCCGAGCAGCAGGGCAACCGTCCGAGCCAGCAAGCGAAAGCGGAACAGCGACTGGCGGAGGAGGCAGCCAACAAAAGGCCAATTGGCAGGCCAAAGAAAGATTGCTACGGTCTCACAATTTGGGTGTGGGGACATTTCAGGGGCACAGCTGTTATGCACAGAAACATTGGCACTCATGAGGGGGAAGCTGTGTGGCAGGGGATGAATGGAAGGAAGGCGGAGGGGTTGAAGAGGACCAACGCTTGCGCATGCAGAGCAGGTCAGACCCGCAGCTAAAAGATGAGCAGGTGGGGCAGACGAGGTCACGCACCAAGGCTGCCCGCACCCAAGCAACACCATCGGCACGCACGAGCGGAGCAGCAGTGATTGAGGAAGAGGAAGCAGAAGGCGTAGAGTAGTAGAACAGAGAGCAACCTCACAGAGAGCAACCTCACATGCAGAAAGCGTATTTGCTTCCCTTTGCCCTTTTGTGGTGTTCTCTTTTAATGAGGTTGTTTGTGAAGCTTACTGGTGCTGGACAGGGCTTCAGGCCCTACGGGGTTGATGCGAGAGGTGCGGAAATAATTATTCTGGGGGTGCGGGGAAAAGCGGGATTCTACTAAAATTTTCGGAAATTTGGGGTGCTGGATGAAAATGATAAGGTACGATAAACCAAAACAGAGGGCAGAGCTTGTTCCTCTCCTGTCCCATTTTTGCAATTTCATTCCCTGTCACAGAGCAGGCCCTATCAGTTTATATTGCTGTCGCACACCCTCTCACCGTTGTGCAGAGGGCGGAGCTTGTTCCTCTCCTGCCCCATATTTGCAATTTCATTCCCTGCCACAGAGCAGACCCTATCAGTTTATATTGCTGTTGCACGCCCTCTCACCGTTGTGCAGAGGGTTGAATGATCCGGGCAGGTACAGCTTGTTCCTCCTGGGCGCATCCACAACTACCTGCCCAAGCAACACAAAGACAACAAGGAATGCTCGTCAGCGCAACCCGCGCACACAGCACAACTCCCTGCCCAAGCGACAAAAAGACAACGAGGGACGCTCATCAATGCGGCCAGCAAAAACACAGCACTTGAACCTTCCCAAGCAAGATCGTAAACATATTTTAAATGGTTACGTGCAAGCATGGCAAGCACACACACAGCACTCTGCACATGCACTCTTCAGGGTGCAAAGTGCACACACGGTGCTTGTACTTGTAAGCGTGGCCAGCACACACACACACACACACAGCACTTGTTTGCGTTAGCGTGGCAGTATTGACGTCATGAGGGCATCACTTTCAAATTGACCGCCTCAGATTTTTCTCTAGCACTTGCACACCTGCTATGCATGCTGTGTCACAGCACCTTGTTGTGCATGTGCTCGAGTCACAGCATCAAGACGTTGGCTGCATTCTGCAGTCAGCTAATTGGCACTATACTGCGTTTGCTACTGAATCCCTGATTCCTTTGTAGTCTGCTAATTGGCGCTACACAAGTGTTTGCAACTGAATCCCTGACTTCTGACGTGCAGTCTGTACACTGTAGGACCCTCTTGCATCTCACTGTGGCTGCCACTGCGCTACACACACACACACACACATGCACACACACATGCACACACAGACAAACAAACACACTCTCACAAGCACGTACACTGACTCACACGCACACACTCACAAGCCCACCCAACCACACCCTACATCCACCCCCACCCCCACCCCCACACCCACTCACCCACTCACCCACCTACACCCTACACCCACACCCACACCCACACCCACCCACACCCTACACCCTACACCCTACACCCACACCCTACACCCACACCCTACAACCACACCCACACCCAAGCCCACACCCACACTTACACCCACACCCACACCCACACCCACACCCACACCCACACAAACATACACGTACACATGCAGACACACAATTGGACACACAAGAAGGAAGGGCAAAACCATAAACCTTGTGATCAAGTAACCACGATCAGCAGCCAATTAAAAAAACCTCGTGGGTGCCTAATATGCAGCACAGGTGGATAACCACACATAAACATACGTGCGTATACCTACACGTATACCTACACGTATTCCTACACATATGCCTACACATATACACATATACCTACACGCATGCCTACACATATACCTACACATATACACATATACCTACATGTATGCCTACACATATACCTACACATATACCTACACGCATGCCTACACATATACCATATACCTAAACGTATACCTACACGCATGCCTACATGTATACCTACACATGTACCCACACGTACACCCACACATAAACCTTCACGTGTACCTACAACTGGTCGCCCTGTTGAGCTCCACACAGTTACTACTGACATTGGCAGCAGACAGCTGGACTCCACACAGTTGCTACTGACATTGGCAGCAGACAGCTGAACTCCACACAGTTACTACTGACATTGGCAGCAGGCAGCTGAACTCCACACAGTTACTACTGACATTGGCAGCAGACAGCATAGACAAGGCCCTTGCAGCACACCTGGCTGCCATTGAACACATATAGGATATAGTGTTACTGACTTATACACGTATAGGATATGGTGTTACTGAAATTACACGTATAGTGTAACTGACTTATACACACATAATATTTAGTGTTACTGACACACACGTATAGGATATGGTGTTACTGAAATTACACGTATAGTGTAACTGACTTATACACACATAATATTTAGTGTTACTGACTTATACACGTATAAGATATGGTGTTACTGAATTATACACGTATAGCGTAACTGACTTATACACATACAGTGTTACTGACACCATAAATCAATAGACTGCACGCTGTAGACTGCACGTTATGCCACGCAAGGCCCTTGCAGCACACCTGGTCGCCGTTGAACTCCACACATTTTATGCGGCCTGCCATGAGGGCGTCTAAGGGGTCATCTGCAGGAATGTGCCTGTGCGTCACCTGCATGGAGAGAGCGTAATTGTTTTATTGGCATTAAGAAGCAGCAGGGGGGGCGTCAGCTGCATAGAGAGGCAGCGTGGATTTTGTGTAATTGGCATTAAGAAGCAGCAGAGGGGGCGTCACCTGCATAGAGAGGCAGCGTGGATGTGTAATTGGCAATGAAAAGTAGCAGGGGGGGCGTCGAGCGTTGGGTGAGCAAAGGGCATGTTTTAGCCTGAGAAGATGCAGTAGCAGTAGGGATGGGCTTCTGTGTGTCACATGCACCAAGTGGCATTGAGGGACAGAGGAGATGCAGTAAGAGTAGGGATGGGTATCTGGTTTCTGTGTGCCACATGCACCAAGTGGCATTGAGCGGAAGAGGGATGTAGCCATGGCTGGAGGAAGTGTGTGCAGCAGTGTGTGCAGCAGTGTGGCTGGAGGATGTGTAGTTGCAGCACAAGCTATGGTGCTTCTTTGTGAGCATTGCTTACTTGCTCAGACAAACAAACAAACAAACAAACAAACAGGAGCATCGAGGGGCCCCAAGAAGCGTGCGATTTCGAGGAGCATTGACGAGCATTGATGAGTACACACCTCCAAGGATGTTACCTAAATTAAAATGCTGATCCGTGGATTCCATGCGTACACCTAAATGCATTGAGGGGCCTAGAGTGGCTGCACGAATGCGCAACAAGTAGTAGCAGAAATGTGCTTATCACACTCAAAAAGTAACTGGTCACATACAAGATGCCAAAAGGTGTTCTGATTCTTCTCAGAGCAGAACACCTCGCAGAAGAAGCTTGTGAGTGCATGCTTTTGTGTATATGCACAGCTTGCTTCTTTTGCTACTACCTGCTTAAAACCAAAAAGCTTGAACAATCGATCCAAAGCTTAACAATTAAAAATTGGAAGCTTGCTTTTTTTGCTACCTGTTTATAATCAAAAGCTTGAACAATCTCCTTTTAAGCACACCCATGCCCAGATACACTGAGCAGGCAAAGAGAACATCTGTGCGCTGATCCACAAATATACCGAACAAACCTTGTCAGTATTACTGCCGCGATAAAAAGATAACCTAATCCACAATGTCACCCAAAACAGACAGAGGTTAAAACGTCAAAGCGGTTCCTTATAAACATGATGCTACAGTGGCCGCTCCAGCTTGCGTATGTGCATCGATAATCCCTGACAACTCAAATGATGCAGCGAAACCTTTGACCAATGTGCCCACCTGACCAACGTGCAGAAACCTTTTGTACCAACGTGCAGAAACCTTTTGGATCAACGTGCAGGAACCTCTTTGACCAACGTGCAGAAACCTTTTGGACCAACGTGCAGAAACCTCTTTGACCAACGTGCAGAAACCTCTTTGACCAACGTGCAGAAACCTTTTGGACCAACGCACAGAAATCTCTTTGACCAACGTGCAGAAACATCTTTGACCAACGTGCAGAAACCTCTTTGACCAACATGCAGAAACCTTTTGGACCAACGTGCAGAAACCTTTTGGACCAACGTGCAGAAACCTCTTTGACCAACGTGCAGAAACCTCTTTGACCAACGTGCAGAAACCTCTTTGACCAACGTGCAGAAACCTTTTGGACCAACGCGCAGAAATCTCTTTGACCAGCGTGCAGAAACCTCTTTGACCAACGTGCAGAAACCTCTTTGACCAGCGTGCAGAAACCAGCACAGCGTTAAGTGCAAGCTCGCTGACAGTGGCAGGAAGATCCTCTGCACAAACACACACACACTCAGCTCACTCACTCAGTGGCAGATCGTTTGTCAATAAGCTCATCACAATGGCAAGGGTATCCTCTGTCAGCTCACTCACAGTGGCAGGAAGATTCTCTGTCAGCTTACTCACTCAGTGGCAGATTATTTGTCAGTAAGCTCATTCACAATGGCAGGGGTATCCTCTGTCAGCTCACTCACAGTGGCAGGAAGATCCTCGGTCAGCTCTTGAGCACGCTCACTGCTCGGCAGGGAAGGCTGCTCTGTCCCCGAGGGGGGTTCTCTACAATTTGCATCCTGTTGCGCTTGGCTGTGAAGACTGCTTTGCTCCAGGTTCAACGCACCCGCTAGTACCTGTCAAACACAGGCAGATACAGCTTCTTCAAGCAGCATCTCCACTCTCAGGGCTGCTTTCACTTTTTTTTCGACGTATTTGATGCATGCATCAACGTCCAAAGACATCACACCGGCGCCGCGACAGCGCCCTTGACCCAAAAGGGATGATGTGTGCATTAAAAGATGAGAAAAACCATCGGGGCTGTGCAATGAAACCATACCGGCACCAAAATTCCTTTTCGTGTTGTTGATGTGTGTGTGTGTATGTGTGTGTGTGCGTGTGTGTGTGAGTTCGAATGTAATTGTGCATAAAAAATGCTTTAAATTTGGAATTCCTGCTCGTAAAGCTAGGACGGGCATATTCATACGTGAGTCTTAACAGAGGATCAGAAAAGTCAAACACAGTTGTGAGCCACTGCTTATTAAGTTTATACATACCTATTGTGCACAGTTGCCGTGCCTGATGCGTATATGAGCTGATGTGGAACGGAGACCAACAGCACTCACCTTTTCAAATTTGTATATATCAGACATGCAACCAACGAGGCAACACAGGGTCATAGTAATGTTGGGGACTGTGGCCCATATACACGCCTAAGTCCATAGAGATATTATACGCATGCACACATCTACACACAGACGATTACATACAGACAAACATGCATACAGACAGACAGACGGACACACAGACAACTGAATACAGACACACACACGCATACATACATACACGCACTATAATACCCTAGCTTCAGATATCCTGGTGATCAACCTTGCCGTTGGGACCACAAGGTTCGTTCATAACTGCACCGAAGTACCCGATAAAAAAAGGGCTGGCCAATTCTTTACGAGCAGGGCTGGCCGGACCAGGACTTACAGTGTATTTACGTAATCGTGAGCCAGGACGTCTCACACAAAAATGCATACACGATACACGGTGTACGCATAGGTTATGGCCTACCCTTTGGATCGCGTTTAGCAAGCATACCTTGAGCACAACCTTGCTGACCACCCGAACGGCCTCAAGCGTTTAGCAAGCATACCTTGAGCACAACCTTGCTGACCACCCGATCAGCCTCGAGGGCGTCCATGGTCAACCCCTGGGCAAGGCTGATGCACGACACGGAGGGACCCTCAGGCTTGCCATGCACGGCTACAAACGTCCTGTGCAAATTGCCTGGAATCGTGCTCTGGTCCTGGGGTGCAAACCATTTGATGAAAATTGAAAAAGGAACGCTTCAGCCCTGGGATTCAAAAGGCTTCATCAAAATATAAAAATCCAGTCCTGGCGTTCACGAGGTTTTGATCAAAAAGGACAGCTTCAGCCCCGGCCTTTTAAGGACTCAGTCCTGGCGTTCAAGATACCCTGATCGAAAAGGAATGCTTCATCCCTGGCGGTGAAAGTTCCATCACAACAGGAGGATTCAGTCCTGGCGTCACACTCTATGGTAAGAACAGAAGGCTTAAAGCCACTTTGACACTAGGCAACATAGCTCCTCTGTGTCATGATCAAGGGAAGATCAATCAATGGGCGTGACTGCAGCAGTAAGGAGGAAGGGGGCGGAGAGGGGGGTGCGAGGTGGAGGTTGAGGAGGGGAGTGTTCAAAGAGAAGCAGGCAGGAGCATTGACGTCCTCGTGATTTTCTCCCTTACTGCTCAGGAGCGATGTGCCTTCTGCATCCTTGTGTGCCGTCTTTTTCTGTTCCTTTAGCACCCCATGTGATGTAGGGCCCTGGATTGTACTGCTGCAGTCACGCCCATTGATTGATCTTCCCTTTGATCATGGCACAGAGGAGTTATGCCACTTAGTGACAAAGTGGCTTCAAGTTGTCCTGATATAACGTGGCATTCGTTTTTTCCTAGAAAGAAGGGAAGAAGCAGGTTTGTTTCTCACCCACGGCAAGCCCACGGCAAGCCAACGTCAAAGCTTCGACGTGCTACAATATACAACAGTAATGAGCCACATGTGTTGCCACTTACTGCAGCCACGCCCATTCCGAGAATTGGCGAGCCAAAGGCAGACAAATGTGCTGCACGGCGATGCGCAGCCTGAGCCAGAGCCAGAGCCACTGCTTCACTGGACCAGGACCCTAGTGCCTGCGAGCAATAGCAGGCATAATGCCACATGACTGATGCACACACACACAGATGTTTAGAGCTGCACACAAACATGAGCGAGGCGACCAGTCCAACACCTGGGCAAGCAGGCAGAACACTGATGGGTGTCGTAGAAAAGTTCAGTGCACGGCGATGCGCTGACTGGGCCAAAGCCAGAGCCACTGCTCACTGCACCAGGCTCCCAGTGCCTGCGGTGAAGAAAACAACTGCATTTAAATGTGGACAGATACTGACAGATGTTTTCCAACAGGGCGGCCGGCCCCCCCCACAACTAAGCTGTCTGCCAATCGCGAAAACACAACCCCACACATCTCAGGCATAAACTCCTGCTCCGTCGGTACATCTACATACATACGTACGTACACATACGTAAACGTATGTGTCGTGTAAATGCATGTACTGTGCACACAGAGGCGTCTTGAAAAGTTGTCGCGTGTGCGTGCGTGCACATATGTCGTGTCATATGCATACGCACCTGCCCTGTCAGATCTACCAAGCTGCCGTGCGTGTGAGGCAGCAGAACTTCCAGCACAGCTGCCTGGTTTAGACCATTTGCTGTTGATAGCAGCCAAGTAACAGCCTGCGAATGGTCGAATGCACAGCTATACGCTAAGCATGGATTTTATCAGGGGTGGTTTACTGGGCTTTGGGGCAGGAATTTTGTCATTTGATTTGCACTTTGCCAGTTTTTAAGCAGTGCTCATTGGGCAGCGTCCCAGTACACGTACACTGTTAATCACAGGAGATGAAGTGCTGCATGTACATCTCAAAGCGAAGTGCCGAATTGCTTCTTCTTGAATTGTTCAAAATTGCCCAGAGCCAACCCTTCAGCATAAGGATCAAAGCAGCTGTTGCGATGTGTAAACCATGAGGTGCTAAACTGAGGCTGACTCATGCCAAGCACGAAAAAAAGAGTAGCAACGCCAGCAGTGATTAAAACGTATAAGTGGGTATCCCATTTTTCTGCCACTTAATTTAAATCCGGTCACGTGCCTGCCCCTTTTACCTGGAGCGCTCCACCTGAGGCATACATGACCAATCGAGTACTTGAGGCGTTGATGTTTTGTGCGACTGCTTCTGCCTGCATCATTCTTTCCGGGTTCTCTGTGCAAGTGGGTTTATCTCATGAACGTGACAAACACACGCAAGCATTTTGCCTCTGTTTGCCCAAGGACTGCGGCTTTCGCGTGAACAGAATTCTGGCTCACCTTGTTGGCTCATCACACGTGAGAGGGGACGAAAACGCCTGGCACTGAGCAGCAAAGGATATTGCCTGCTTCCATTGCAACTAGCTTGGAGGCAGTGGCCAAGGCCTTTTGAAATCCGGCAGTTCATGCCCCCTCATGGAATTATCAACACACGATGCATTGGTTTTTTTGTATGTAGATAGGTCGTATACCTGTTATTACATTATTAACATTTAATTTGCTGCATTCTTTGACGATCGCCTCCCCCAAGCGCGTCTTTGCAGACATCCGTCTCCGTATTCCAAAAGTAAGGGACGAACTAGACACGTTCATGCTTAATAAAAATGAATGCCTGTAAAAACAACGGAGTGCGTGCCTAAAAATTTGAGCTGAATAATGTACATAAAACCGAAATACAGTGCCGCACCAGTGGCCTAGCGGTTCGAACATTCTACACACTGCCGTATTGTAATGTTCCTTCTCGCAGATGAGACCGAGTAGACATAGAGGGATTGAGCGACCCCACTTTATTGACCCAAGCGACTCCAGCCGCCTCACCCAAGAAGACAATCAGGACTGGGACTAGCAGAAGCAGCGCAGTTACCCAACGGCGACTGCAGCTGCCTCACTCAAGCCTGCACTGTACGCTTACAACGCCATCTCTGCCTGCAATTGTGTGAGCGAGAGGGGAAGCGAATTAGTGCCTACTCTTTCATTGACACAGCTTGCAAGGTTCACACTGCCTTTGTCTCCTACAAAAAGGCTAGGACAAATATGACAGGAGACGGGGACGTCAAGTGTAAAACGCGGGTAAGGGCTCATGACTTCAGCAGTTTGTAACATGCCAAACAAGTCACGTACGAATATAGGAGGCTTATAACATCACGGAATCACAAGAGGAACACTGAATAGGCTGCCTGGGCAAATAACCTTTAGATTGGGGGTCAATGGCACGTACTTGCGCTAACTAAGACATGTTGTCAAAGGCTGCATGATTCAAAGAGCAGCAAGCTGCAACACCCTTGGGTCCATGCCGAATGAGCAAACTTTTATTTTGTCTAAAGGGGGAGCAGCTCAAAATGCAGCAACCCCATTTTAGAGCCCTGACCAACTCACGCTTGCAGCCCACATACGCAAACATAAGCAAATATGCATATCACACATGCGCACAACCACATCCACACCCGCACCAACACCCCACCTACACCCAAATCCATATTAAACTCATCCGCACACTCACACCCACGCCCACACCCACGCCTCTGCCCTCCCCCTCCCCCAAATTTGGCAAAGCTTCACACAAACTTAGGTGAAAATTGCAGCAGCAGTAGCAGTTACCTGCAGCGCTTCCAGCTCCTCCTCCTCTGGAGACTTCTTTGGGGGTGCTTTCTGTGGCTGCCTTTGGGGCACGCTGGGTAGTTGCTGCTGCTGTTGCGGCTGTGCCTGTGCCTGCTTGGGTGTGTAGGATGGTGTGGCTGCAGGCTGCAGCAGCTCTTTGTCAAGCTCGGTGTCCTGTGAGTGAATGTGAACGCATGTGTGTTGTGAGTGTGTGTATGTGCGTGTAAGTGTCAATCGTATACACGTGAGGCACCTTCCTCTTGTAGTACTTGGCATTTCTGCGTGATGTGTGAAGAAACGTACTACTAAGGAGTATTGCGACTAATTAAAGCATCATTCAATCCTCTCGCAACGTGATCTACAAAGAAATAAGAAAATTTGGACTTCACAAGACTGTAAAAAGCCGATTGTTGGCTGAGCCTGCAGGCCTTGGGTTCAAGACCCTGCCAAAATGTGTTATTCAAAATTTTCGCACTTTTGCCTGCAAGCCTGCAAGTAATCGAATGGAAATTATACCCCGTAATGGATGCGAGCACTGGTAAGTGAAGAGGGGACAGAAATACACCCAGAACACGCAAGTAGTCTAAAAGGCCTTGCAAAGCGCAGATTATTGCAGTAAATTATGCTTTTTAGTTGGGCACCTCGCAATAGTTTGGGCTCAGAAAACTGCAGCGCATCTGTGCATGTGCAGTATAAGGTTTGATATAAACAATTCTTAAGGAGCGGTCTGGTAGGCGGCAGGCTTTCCATCAGCGTAAGGCTGTGCCTAGACCCAGACTTACTACACTGTTCTTACAGAAGTGTGTATATCAAATCTTATACTAATCATGCACAGATGCGCCAAGTTGCTTTATTGAGTGGAAAGTAGCCAATTCGATTAACTCCTTCTGCTGTACACTGCATTCACAAATATTGCTGGCAGGAAGTTCTCAAACCTTTCATACTTTGACTCGAAAATCATGTTAGGATGACGAGAGCAATGTACTGTGTGCGTTCGCAACTTCTTTGGATAGAGAATTTTATGAAAAAATGATCGTTTACGGCTGGCTGCACATGATATAAATATATATACGAATGGTTCTAACCAATCCTACAGATATACATGGTGCCTGATTATGTGATGAAATCTTGAGAGACTAGATTGCTGATCGGCTAGTGACTTTTTACTCGCTGATCGGCTAGCGACTTGTTACTTGCGAAGTTGTTGCAGTTGTGAAAAGAACAGACAATGTGGCAATGCACGGTGCTAGCCAAGCGTGGTGACATGCTGCACCAGCCAATTTCAACAAGTGTTAAAATTTAAAGTGCATGGATACAATTCAGCGTGTGCTGAGGCACGACCCCAAAGCTAGGTATGTCGTTGTCCAGAATTGCACACGTACATGTACACCGCGCACGACCTAGGTTATCCTATTGGGATTTTGTCTAACACTGTTAAATACATGCTTGTATATGCACAGATAATAAATGGTTCAGGCCAGCCCTATGGCTGTTGACTTGCGCTAGCCACTCACAGGAAATAGAGAAAACTTTACCGTGAGAATCTATGCAGGTTGTGAAAAACACTTCTCAACACACAATTTCTATAGAATTGCCTCAGAAACTGCACTGTTCGAAGGGTGGAGGCCACTCGATAATTGTTGCAAAACAAACTCACACTGTCGCAGGGCAAACTCACTATTCAAAACCGTAAATCAACATAAGCCCTACTTGTTAGCACAACACACACACACGCCATAGGGCCACACACAATTACATGGGAAGCATACTGACTTGTCTACACACTCACACACTCATAAATTTGCGCACAAAGACAACTCACGGCAACGTCCATGAACTCAGCATGCTCCCTCCATTAGATGTCTGCAAGCACAAACCCACATCCCCACAACACACGCACCTGTAACTCAGCATACTCCCTCTCCAGGTCGTCCTCGTCAATAGGGTCGCCGATGGAGTTGGCCATAGCGTTGTTGATTTCTCTCATCTGGTCGTTGGTCTCATTAATCTCCTCAAACACAGTATCCACCTTATCGATGTTGACAGCCTGCAGTACGAACGAGACAGAGCTTGTGTGTGTGTGTGTATGTGTGTGTGTGTGTGTGCGCGTGTGTGTGTGAGCGCGCACCCCTTACTAGGATGGGTAAGCATTAAAGTCGCCATGCTTGTACGGGGAACACAATTAAGCTGGAGCAGAAAAAGGTTACAAAGACGAACCTAATGTTACAAGAAGGTGTGCATTTACACACATGCGTACATACATACACAACACAAGCACAAGCACAGGCTCATACACACACAATACACATGCTCACACGCACACACAAATACACTCGCACACATGTATGCTCACAGAAACACATCTAAAACAGCACGTACCTTCATATTTTGTCTTGCTATAGCAGCAGATTGCTGCATGGAAGACACGACGTCTACTGTGGTCCGCTGCCCCTCCATCATGTTCTTCTGCTCCACGACACGCATGATCATGTTGTCCACCTTCTCAATCTCGCCTTCAAGCATTTTCTTCTTTTTCAGGCACTGTGACGCAAGTGTGTGTGTGTGTTACGTACATGTGCACGTGTGTACGTGCATGTTAGCCTGTGGGCACGAGAGTGTCAGCAGGAGTGCGTGCGTACATGTGTGCATGTGTGTGCGTGTATGCATGTGTTTGTGTGTATGTGTGTGTGTGTGTGTGTGTGTGGTTTGTTTGTGTATTTGTATGTGTGCGTGTATGTGTATGTGTGTCTGTGCGTGCGTGCATATGTGTGTCTGTGCATGTGTGTATGTTTATGTTTGTATGTGTGTGTGTATGCTTGTGTGTGTGTTTGTGTGTGTGTGTGTGTGTGTGTGTGCGTATGCTTGTGTGTGTGTGTGTGCGTGTGTGTGTGTGTGTGTGTGTGTGTGTGTGTGTGTGTGTGTGTGTGCGCACGTTGCTGTTGTGAGCACGCTGAATTTTTGAGACGCGCATAATGCTCTGCTTAAACTGCTGCCCTAGCATGGGCCTGGGTTCTTCAAACAGATGCAAAGGTAAGGTTTCTAAGATGGCGATGCAGAATATGAAAGGTAGGGACATCACAGGCACATGCTGAGCAGTTCAATTCCTGGCTGTACCAGATACATCAGAAGTTTACAGAGTGCACCCCTCCGAATTCACTGACCATGAGCGCCTGAGACTTCTTCTGCTGGCTGTTGTAGTCTCGGGCCTTCTGCAGCTCCCCTGCTATGCGCTTTTCTAGGAGCTCCTTACGCTTTTCTAACGACTCCTCATGGTCAGCAAGGGATTGTATGGTGTCTATTGTGCGGCTGGCGCTAGTGCTGCCAGGTTGGGGAGGGGGCATCGAGCTCTTCTTTTCAGAGGAACCGAAGAGCTTTTTGAACATGGTGCCTGGCTTCAAAAATTATATTTATATAGGATACCTGCACTGTCACTATCCGGCTTCAGCAAATGAGCGATCAAGAAGTCCAAAAAGAAGAGGGAAAGGCTGCGGAGGCTCCAGCCTCCAAAAACCAAATAAAAAAGAAAGCCAAGCTAGAAAGGTGAGCATTGCACACGCGCACACACACACACACACACACACACACACACACACACACACACACACACACACACACACACACACACACAAAAGCACACACACAACACACACACACACAAAAGCACACACAACACACACACGCACACACACACACACACAACCACACACACACGGGCGCACACACATACACACACATGCACAAACTTAATTTGTGTGCAAGCGTGCGCGTATCCACACATATGCGCACACATTCACACACACCAACACAAACACACATACACAACATGTACATACACATGCACAATTCATGTGCAGACGTTCGCGCATACACCCACACACACCACAACACACACAAGCAAAAACGCACACAAGCACACACACACAAACACACACAGACTCTTAATTGTGTGCATGTGGCAGCGCGTTCATGCATAAATTCTTACATTTACACATGTATTTTATAAACTGGCGTGTGTGTACTTCAATGCGGCAGGCAAGCTGCTCAGCGTATAGAACGCAAAGCAAAAGACAAGGCAGCCAGGGAGAAGGCCCATGCCGAGCGTCAAGCTGCTAGCAAGGCTGCCCTTGCCTCCATGACCACAGAGGAGCTAGCTGCACATAAAGTAGAGCAGCAGGTTTGTTTGCAAGTGGGGATGCGGAAGGGAGGAAGCACTCAATTGTTTACATATGTATGTGCACACATTTGTGTGTTTTTACCTAAGACATATGTAGGGTTGGCCAGAACCATATATGTACGGTGTATATACGGTATTTTTGGCAGGAAAATCACCAACTATACGGTCATATACGGTGCATATATACGGTTCTGGTCAACCCTAGACGTATAGCAACGGGTGATTCAATGAAGGCAGGACTAAGAAAGTAAAACAATAGAATGGGCAAGATTTGGGCAACAAGCAGGGCTGCTTGCTCGTTTCATGTGATCCCTCTCACCGTAGCAGTCTAAGCAAAAGCTACTGGCTCTCTTGTGTTTCCACCTTTTTGCCCAAACAAGATTCTCCGGTTCAGAGCTTTCCCCGACTGCTGTGCTTTGTTGTGCTGTGCTCAGGAAAAGGTGGCTGCGCGGCGGCTGGCGGCTCAGGAAAGGGACGAAAAGCGAGCAAAGGTGGGCAGGAACAACGCCCACATGTGCGGGTGCAGCAAGCGCGCGCGCACACACACACACACACACACACACACACACACACAAATGCACACACACACATGCACACACTCACACACACAAATGCACACACTCACACACACATATACACGTGCTGCACCTGATGTGTATATACATCAGATATTTATCAGACATCCATCAGATATCCATCTGATTTATACATGACTGTCCATGCAACGCCACGAGATGAGTGTGTTTTGGCCAGTTCTAGGTGTGGTAGTGATCTTGCCACCCGCCTCGCTTATCTATCCTCTTTTGGGTGTGGCTGTGACTTTTGCAGTCGCTCTAATTACCAGTTACCGAAAACAAAAGCCCTGTGCCTTAGGGAAATTCGCAGATACAGAGTCTCCAAAGGGAGCTTGCTTGACTGCAGAGCTTGCGTGCTCTAGTGCAGATTTAGCATGTCACAATTAAATGCACCTGCAACGCACGCTAAAAACTCAAGGCAAGCCCACTATGGACGTGCTGCGATTTGGCACCTTGCTGCATATGTTTGAAGTTTTGCACTGTGGGTGTGATTTGTCCAGTCCTGCAATGACAATGTGGCTTTATCCCCAACCTTTGTTGGTCTTACCTTATGCTTGGCCAGTCTTCAGGTGGAAAAGCAGCTCTGGTGCTGTTATACCTTAGCACGCGCACACAGTTTTTTGCAAACGCAGTGGCTTGTTATAAAAAGAGGCTCTCTGATCAGGGTGTGTCCAACCCAGCAGTTTAGGGATGCTCTACTGGTCTGACCTTTCCAGGCGCCATGCTGAAATGACCTGACTTTGGTATTTTTGTCTTTCGTGCTTGCGCAAGGAAGGGCGCAGGGCGGTCAGTCCAGGACTGTCTAAAACCATTTGCGTATGTGTGCCTGTTTTTGTTACATGGTGTTTTACCAAGTGAAGTGTATTTCTGTGCCTACGGTCGTATAGCTGTATACGGTGCATGTATACAGCTCTTGCTGACCCTCCCAATTATTGATCGTTTTTGTTTGCTTCCCGCAAGTTAGTACATTGATGAATCCAAGTTCAAGTACGACCTCTTGCCTCCCTTCCAGTCCATGGACGCAGGAAACTACCGCATCGTCATTGATTTGGACTTCCCAGGTGCCATGCCAGAGACCGATAAGCGTCACCTCTGCAGCCAACTGGCGTATGCGTACTCTGCTGTGTCGCGATCTCCATCTCCTCCCCACCTGCACCTACTGGGGTTGAGGGGTGACATAAAGGAGACCGCTGCTCGGCAGATTTCAGGTGCTTGCTTGCTGTGTTCTGGGGGTGCTAGAGGCTTATTGGCTTATTAGCACCGAGGCTCTGCTCTAGTTCCGTGCAACAAAGTCAGCGGTGCCGCAAGCAGTCTTTTGATGGGTTGCCTCCTCAATCCACGCTGGCTTTGAAATTGTCTCCAGTCCTGGGATCCTAAAACTTTCTTTCCTTGCTCGTTGTAGACACAAGGCCATGCCTGCTTGTGTTGTCTTTCTTCTTCATCTGTGTTCATACAGCTGAATCCTTCTTGTAGTCGGTGTGGGGTGGTAGAAGAAGTCAAACTGCTTGTGTAGCACCTTCTTTTTTCCTCTTTGCTCTTTGTAGACATATCTGTCTCGCTGCTGTGCCTGCGTCAGTCATTCACTTCCAGGTTCGAGCAAATGCTACATCACCCAGTCAAAGGCAACGTTGCATAGTTTTTGAGTAGCGTGATCTGCTGAAACCTCGAGCACATTTGGCATGCCTCAATCACTCATCTCCAGGTCTGAGCAACTGGCACGTCACTCAGTCGGAGGCCAACGTTGCAGAGTATTTTGCAGGAAAGCTAGATCAGGTGCGCACTGCTTTTGGTGCACGTACGTGTGTCACCTTTGATGCTAGTGTGTGCGCTCACTACGAGCACTGTTCATTGCCTGCCTTGTTTGTGCCAGCCCTTATTCAATCGTTGGAAATGGTCGCGTTTGGGGATTCCTTGCTTTTTGTTGTGCTGTATGCGTAAACCTAGCAAAGGAAAGAGTCGTCTGGCTTGTGTAATAATTATAATTTAGTAACTGTGTAATCATAATAATAATATGATAGTAATGTGCAATAAAAATAAAAATTATGATAATACCCAAATTTCTAAGAAATTTGTGAAGTCTGGGTTTTAACCGATTCGGTTGGGCGCACTTTGATCCTGAATAGCTCCGCGGCCGGGCGTCCGTTCCGCGTAAGATTCTGTCAGATAATTAGAGCACGAGATCTTAAGTTGTTAGGGTCGGACTTTTGGTGACGAGGAGGGCTGGAGAGCGGCACGTTTTGACAGCGTAAAAATGAGGAATTTACTGATTCAATTATTACTTGATTCCGTTCAGAAATCGTGCAGTTATCATACGCCGTCGTTTCCTGTGTCTGCATGGAGACCAACGAGGTAGGAATTTTGGCCGGCAACTTTTTCGGGCACTTTAATGCCGCTGATAATAGTTTATATTTTACAGGCTAAAAAAACCATGAAACATACAGAAATATTTGTAGGGATTCTGGAAGTCAGAGATACCGCTTGCTTCCGCAGGCCAGGAATGATCAGGCCGACAGAATTTCCCGAGCAAGATGAAGTGCATGCACTGACTAGAAACAAAACTCAAAAAAAAATACACGTGGAAATTTGGGCGGGCGGAGTCCTTCTATAATAGTATTAATAGTAATAATATAATAATAATATTATTAATGCTAATAGTATAGTAATAGCGCAGGCAGTGAAGCATTACTCCCCAATTATGTTTACCAATGTTTGTCAATGTGGACATTGCGCAGGTGGTCTACTTGACAGCTGATTCTCCGCACACCCTTGACGTCTTGGATCCTACAAAAGCGTATGTCATCGGGGGGCTTGTGGATCATAACAGGTATGGCTTACACCTTATACCTGTTTGTGAAAGGATGGTGGATCGAAACAGGTGCAGGTGTTAGTGAGTGGGCAAGTGGAGCAAAATAAGTGCAAGGTGTTTGAAACTGGGCCAGTGGATCGAAACAGGTGCGAGGTGTTTCTGAGTGGGCTAGTGGAGCAAAATAGGAAAATAGGTGTAAGGTGTTTGTGAATGAGCTAGTGGACTGCAACAGTTGCAGGTTATTATAAATAGGCTAATGAATCAAGATTGATGTAGGTTGTTTGCAAACAGCTGGAACAAAAGCAAAGTACTAGGCTATAGATGTCAGGCGTGATCCAGTAAACTGGAGTGTAATCAAAATTCTAGTGGCTGTAGGGCTTTGAGAATTGAAGGCCAGGGCGCAGGGATTTGTTGCAAGATTATGTTAGACAGTGGATTCCTTGATTATACTGGACCCTGGATCCCTTAAGTAGCCGTGAAATTCCTTTTGGGACTGTGCTGGACAGTGGTGTGCAGGTGTGTTACATAAATTGAGGTGCAGGAGTTTTAGGATGATCATACACAGGTCTTAAGTAGCACAGTATCGTTTGCAAGCACGGCATCATATGCTTGCATGTTGCTCTGTACGGGAATTGAGCTGAACGTACCAACTGTGCCCTTCCTCGTCGAGCTGTTCACTAGCACAGGCTTGTATGTAAGCATAGTACCATGCGCTTGTACATTACTGTGGTGAGGGGCTTCCAGGTGCTGGCGCGTAATTGCTCCTTCCCCGCTCCATTCACGCTGGATGTGTTATCACCATCTGCGTCGCCTTTCTCTTTTCTTTTCTCTTTTTTTTCCTTCTCTTTCCTCTTCTAATGCTACTCCCAAGAAGTGCGCTTAACAAACTAACTTGCTGCCTGCTCAGCAAGAAAAAAAGGCGCTTGCTCTTCTCTAGGGTGCGTGAAGCAACTGGCAAGCAGCAAGCAATGGGTAGATAGCAAGAGGTTGGTGATGCAGCAAGCGAATCCTGGGCAGCAAGTGTTTTTGCACACAGCGAGCAATTGGCATGCAGCAAGCCGCTGGTAATATCGAGCAATTGGTTCACAGCATGCCATTGGTATATAGCAAGCAATCGGCACACAGCAAGCCACTGGTGCACAGACAAACGATTAGTTGCCTGCTGGGTGAGCATGCAGGGTGTTTTTTTTGCTGTTTTTTTAAGCGCTATATCTGCAGCGCAAGGGGTGAGCAGCACGTGGTCAGCTGCCTGCGTTGACAAGCTCAGCTGCATATGAAGTGAGTTGCTAATGATTCTGGCAGGTGAGAGCGTACCTCCTGACTCCACTCGTGATGTGCAGGCACAAAAATATATGCTTAATCAGGAGGCGCCCGAAAAAAAATTGGACAGACGTGCCCAATTTTTGGGCTGGACCCCCCTGACCCACCACCCACCCCCTTAACCCCCCCTTCCGGTGCCCCCACCCAGACAAAAAGGGTACCAATTCCATTTCTTCATAATTCCACTGACTATCTCATGCTGGCACAATCCTGTAAGTTTGGGGTGAATTGCTGCTTCATTGGCTTGACTCACCCCGCGGCCTGCACCCGAGCGCGTGTGCCTTTATATTTCGGACATGTCCACAGACCCCTTAACCCAATTTACTCAAAACGGGTGCCAATCGACTGGGCTTGAGCTGATGATTCCGATGATGTAATAAAATTTGCTAGAAGTGGCCCAGTAGATTTTTGGAGACCCCCCCCCCCCAAAATTCAGACCCCCCCTGGGGGACCCCACCCCCCCCTCCGCAGATCGGACCCATACATATACCAATCGAAAGCTCTCGATGTCAGGATTTCGAATATATAACTTATATAGGGATATAGGCATGTCGTCCAAAAGTTATGCTAACGGACGCCTCCTGGCTTAACATTTTTTAAGCTACAAGGTTTACAAGAAAGGCCTCCTGACTCCACTTGTGATGTGCAGGCACAAAAATATATGCTTAGACCGAGCAAACGCCGCTGGCATAGCCACCGCAAAGCTGCCCATTTTGGAGCACGTCACCCTAGGCACGAGCGCGGTGCTCACGGTGAACCACGTTGTTGAGGTGGGTGGCTATGACAAGGGGGGCTTTGTTGTGTTGTGGTGCACGAGGCATGCGCTGAGTCACTTTGATGTGTGGTGAAAAGGAAAAAGGAAAGAAAAAGGAAGGAGAATCGCTTTTGGGGGGGGGTGCACGAGCACAGCGCTCATGGTGAACCACATCAATGAGGTGGGTGGCTATGGACTTCAAATGAAAATTATATTGTAATGGTGCACGAGACTTTTGCTATTCACCTTGTTGAGGTGGGTGGCTAAAATGGACAGTAGCTTTTTTTGGCACGCTAGTGCTCGGTGAACCACATTGGTGAGGTGCACAATATTGAATAGAGGTGCTGATGGTGGCAATGGTTTTCTACTCTTGTCAGATCTTATGGTTCACAGATGAGGGCGCATTGATAGAACCAAGCCGGTAAGGTGGTCGGTTATAAGAGAGTGTTTTCGGTGATCAGCTCAGCGTGTGCTGTCAGTGATCTATTGTGTGATTTAAGAGAGTGTTGCCAGTGATCGGCTCAGAGAGTGTTATCGGTGATCTCTTGTGTGATTTTAGAGAGTGTGATTAAAGAGTGTTGTCGGTGATCAGCTCAAAGAGTATTGTCGGTGTGATCCTGTGGATCGGGGCAATTGTTTGAACACAAGACCTTAATTTACTGGCAGTAGCTTTTTGTGCTCCTTGACGATTACTGTGGCTGACTTTGAAATCAGAATTTAAATGTACTATCCGAGGAAATGTACACAGGCAGTGTCCTTGCCCCGTACTGGAGAGTGCTCTCCGCTGCCTGCGCAGTGTTTTTCTCTGTTCTTACGCTGCCCCTGTAAGTGGGTGAGATGAATTTAGGTTTTGTCGGTAAACTCTGCAAATCACGCCCTGACCAGCTTGCTGCTTCCGATTTGTGTGGGTGCCGCGCCTTGTGGATTCTTCTGCAGCTTTAAAGCTACCTCAGTTCTTTCATTCATATTGATTCTAAAAACTCACTCGTCACGTCGAAAATGTCATCGTGAGGGCTCGTTCCTCTTATTCTTCCGCGTGCAATATGGTGCAGCAATGCGCTAATAATGTGGCTCCCAACTTACAGACAGCACATCCTGTGACAGTTGTGACTTACACTGCCTTATGATTGTTTTTGTCGCAGATTCTGGTGAATTTCATTGCCCGTGGGAACTCTGGAGCCGAGTGGAAATCGGTGCTGGATGAGGTTCTGCCCAAGGTAAAG
>Ga0307942_1000279_pt1 | contig 33258 bp, 51 predicted proteins | sample OrgLakmetagen175_FD_201846 | JGI IMG/M metagenome (GOLD analysis project Ga0307942, IMG submission 201846) | Saline water microbial communities from Organic Lake, Antarctica - #175 | ecosystem: Environmental > Aquatic > Non-marine Saline and Alkaline > Saline | place: Antarctica: Organic Lake... | reverse complement strand
GCACACGCACACGCACACTCACACGCACATGCGCACACACACAAACACACACGCACACACACGTACACGCACATGCACACACACACACGCACACGCACACACACACACACGCACACACACGTATGCAAACGCACACACACACACGAACATACACGCACACGCACATGCGCACACACACACGTACACACGCACATGCACACACACAAACACACACACACACCACAGCCCAAGACATGGACATTACGATCACCCCCCTTCCCCAAAAAACCGCCAAGGCCTCTGGACCCCTGTTGGAGCACGACAACAATGCAGCACCAGGTGCGGCCAAGAACAAAGTAGCACAGGCCGTGATCAATTTTCAGTGTGAGCTTTGTTTGGTGTTGGTGCAGCACAGGTGCGTTCAGAAAGTAAGGTGCAGCACAGGTGCGTACAGAAAGGAAGGTGCTGCACAGGTGCGTACAGAAAGTAAGGTGCAGCACCAAGTTGCAGCACAGGTGTGTACAGAAAGTAAGGTACAGCTCAGATGCGTACAGCACAGGTGCGTTCAGAAACTAAGGTGCAGCACTAAGTTGCAGCACAGGTGCGTACAGAAAGTAAGTTGCAGCACAGGTGCGTACAGAAAGTAAGGTGCAGCACAGGTGCGTACAGAAAGTAAGGTGCAGCACAGGTGCGTACATAAAGTAAGGTGCGGCACTAAGATGCAGCACAGGCGCGTACAGCACAGGTGCGTTCAGAAAAAGTAAGGTACAGCTCAGGTGCGTACAGCACAGGTGCGTTCAGAGAGTATTGCAGGCCTTGAGTGCTCAAGAGGTGTTGTTTTGATCGACCTTTGTGTGGCGCCCCAATGCAGCACCAGGTGCACAAACTAAAAGGGTTAGTAGGTTCTTTGGCTACACAACTCACGACCCTGTTTTAGTGAAGTTGCACATGCACACGCATAACACACATAACACACACATAAGTACACACTAACACACCACTCACAAATCACATTTCCACACAAAGCACACACCACACAAACACACACATCCACTCACACACCACTCACAAATCACATTCCCACACAAAGCACACACCACACAAACACACACATTCACAAACACACACAAAACACATTCCCACACAAAGCACACACCACACAAATACACACACACACTCACACACAAACGCACACACACATTCACACACGAACACACCACACACACAAACACAACACATTCACACTCAACTACACTACGCGCACACACACACACGCACACACACACACACACAAACACAACATGCACACACACGCACGTATTTGCGCAGGTGATGCCCCTGGTTCCAATCCCCCAAGCACCGGTGGGGGTCAGCTAACGGCCCTAAAGCAAGTCGCTTCCACTGCTACGCCAGTGCCACTTGGTGTGTGTTTGTGTGCGTGTGTGTGCGTGTTGGTGCATTGTGTGTGCATTATATGTGCGTGAGCGTGTGTGTGTGACTTGTGGCTGTGAAACACGGGTTGTATCAGCATCGGAAATGGTGTGTGTTGCTATCCACCTGCGCCTGGTGTGCTGGTACATAATATTGTGCCTACAAATTGCCTCTGCTTTTTTTTGCTCCCTCCGCAATTAGCCGCTTTTGTGTGCCAACCTTCTGAACAAAAATTCTACAGTGTCCATAGTGCCGATCTGCATCAAGCATTTGAATGCATAAATCAGAAGTGTGCTTCGTGCATAGTATCATCCACATTGATTGAACAAGCGCACACACATATATATACACACATATACACACACTCACACACACATACACACATACACGTGCACAACTAACATGCAAGGGGAATTCAGTGGATGTGCTCCGTAGCATACGAGGGTCAGAAATTGTGTGGTTTGAACTCTCCTCTAAATTACACGTGCCCACTGCCGTGCCTGCAGAATCAAACACCCACACATGCACACACACACACGCAAACACTCTCACACACAAACACACTCTCACACTCTCTCACACGCACACACACACAAACAAATATAGACGCGAATACACACATACACACACATACACACACACGCCGATCCCTACACACATACTCACACACACACATATACACATACACACATACGCCAATCCCTACACACACACACACACACACGCACACACACACACATACACATACACACACATACACACATACACACACATACGCCGATCCCTAAACACACACAAACATAGACGCACATACACACATACAGGAGGACAAGGGGAGAACAAGCGCAAGCAAGTTGGGGGAGGGGGGGCTGGGGCTAACGGTAATGCTGCTGGTTTACCCAACAACCCCTTCGCTCGTCGCCCTTCCAAGGCAGCCAAGCATTGATCTGATCTGAGGTGGTGGTGTATCTACCAAGAGGGCAAATGTTTGTGCTGTTAATGCGTGCCCAATAACCCTGTTCAAGGCAGCCGAGCATTGATCTGATCTGAGGTGGCGTTGTATCTACCAAGAGGGCGAATGTTTGTGCTGCTAATGCGTGCCCAAGGACACTGTTCAAGGCAGCCGAGCATTCATCTGGTCTGAGGCGGCGGTATATTTACCGAAAAGGCAGAGAGAAGTGGTGCTGCTAATGCGTGCCCAAAACCCTAGTATTTGTCCAGCTAGTGTTCCTGTATGCACGGACCTGTATGTGTGCGGGCATGCTGTTGCGTGTGTTTATGTTTTGGATTAGTCGTCGCCCTCTTTCTAGGCAGTTTAATAACCTAGGGCGACAGGCAGGATGAAAGTGCAGCAAGTGAAAGAACGCAGGTAGTGTATATGCTAGCAATGGACTTGCAGGAGCATGCAGGGGATCGTTGGCCGTCGTTGTTGTGGGGAGTTTTGTCGCCGCCCCTTTAGAGCTTGAATGCAAATTAAGCAAGAGACTTTTGTGTTTCTTTTCACGCCCCTGTGTCGCTCGTGCAGCTGCAGAGAGCTTCTCCTTGCCTTATGCCACTGCCTTTTTAAGGCTTGATTCCATGTTGGCGATTGAAATGCCAGCATTGCTTCATTCCTTATTATCGAGGGTGCACGGTGGATCTTGTGGGAGGAGTGGGCACTGCACAGGAGCTTTCCTCAATTGCACACTTGTCGGTTTTGCACTGCGGCGTGTGTGTTTCTTTCCTTTAATGATTGTGGTGCAGGATGAGTGGTAAGCAATGATAATTCACCAGAGCTGTGGCTTTATAAGCAAGCGCAAGACTTTCTCTTTGTGCATGCTGGGGCATTTTAGCATAGAGAGAGTTTCGCTTTGCGTAGACTTATTCATATACCTAGTATATAATATCATGATAGTACTGTCTACTTGTTCCTGCAAGTGTTTCACGCTCCATGGGGAGACCTTTAAGGTTTCTCGAACTCTTACCTTTCAGGGATGTTTCAATACTGTCCCATTCATCATGGCGACTGCAATAGTCTTGACTGCAGATACTAGTGTAATCACCAGCTTAAATTAGGAAAGGACGTCGTTTGTCCTGCACCACCAAATGGATGCAGAGCCAGACAACATTTATCCTGGACTGTCAGATCAAATCACCGTCACTGCAAGGTATAAGACTCAGCACATCTACTAATAATTGATTAGCATTCCGACCAAGAAAGGCCTCCAAGGTGGGAAAACCATCCAGCAGAGGAGTGGGACCCTGCATCGCTGTGGTCCCGAATGCTGCTACCCGGTCCCTGGCTCATGCCCTAGCGCTCTCTGCACACACGTACGTGTGTCAACTAGTGCCATTTACCTTTGATTGGTTCCCACAATGCTACTCCTTCCCGGAGCTGGGACCAATGACTCAGACAGACATCTCGGCCTCATCGTGGTTGCACATTAATATGGCCATATCACGCCCAATTGTTGGCAGTGACGATTCGTATGATTTGGTTAGTTGGAATCTCAGTTGAGGGTATTTTGCCTGGTCTCGTTCAATAAGCTGGGGAGGCCAGTTTATTGAAGTTAGGTAAGGTAAAGTTACATCGCTATATATCATGCCTCTGGGGGGCATCTGAGCAGAAGCTTGGAAAAAGCCTGAAACCAAACCAAAAAGGTAAGTTCAAGGGGAAAAGGCTAGGCATTCAGCCACAAAAGAGGCTACACCACAAATATCTGGTTAATTCAAAAAAGTCCTCAAACGAGTTAGGCTATCCTCATACTGAGGTGGGAAGACCAGCTGGCGGTGCTGTGTGCGAATGCTAACAAGATATTCATGCGGACAGAGTCCAACAAAATGTGTTCCTCATCCTGAACAGAGAGCCAGTCACATTTGTCACAGATCCTGAGCTTATAAGGCCTTCTATTCCTGTTATGACGCATTCTTTGGACCAGAAAGCTATGGCCAGAAAGGCGAAGGCAAGAAAGTGCACGGCTGAGAACGTTGGAAATATCCAAGCAAAGGTAGATAGGTAACACATGCTTGTGATTTCTTTTCCTGTCATCCCACCAGCCAGGAGCAATCCCCAAAGGTACACCAAGATATTATTATGATTGTGTGTGATAAGTCCTCATATTCTGCTGGAATGGTGATTATCATGCATGTGGTGTCAAATTGCCAAGCTCTCTCCAGCTTCCAGTAATACGTTCGCGCAAAGTGAGCCCGGACTGTTTTATATTGAGCGATAGCTTCTCTAGATCGTATGGCATTCAAAAATTGCTGAGACGTAGGGAAATCTTGGAGTGCGTGCAGAACCTGATAAGTCCATGTATCGCTTCTATTTGCAATCAGAAGGTCAGTCTGCACAACTTTCTCAAGAAGAGGATTGTTTGAAGAGAGTAAACTGTTCCAAAATCGTATGATGCATCTGAACCAGTAGAAAAAGGTGGGCATCTGGCCTGTTTCTCGGAGCACGCAGTGAGTATCAATGCTTTCCTTGACACCCAGGAGTCTTTTCAGGAAGCCAAGATGAAGGATATGTGTGGGGGTGATTTTTGAGGAATCATATGTCAGAGAAGAAGTGGCCCATACCTGACAACCGTAAAGACCAGCTGTCAAAGCAAAGACCTGGAAAAGCCATAGCATGGCATGTTTTCTGTGCTTGATACCCTTGCTGTCACCAATTCTGTAAACTCTGGCAATGGCAGACCTGAAGTTGCACGCCATCTTCTTAGGCTGTGAGCATGCCTCCATCACGAGTAAGAGTGATTCCAAGGTATTTGAATTCAGTGACAAGTTCCAGAGGTGTGCCGTTGTATGTGAAGGTGGGAATCGCAGAGTTGCCCCTGCTGAAGAAGACCATGACTTTTGTTTTGTCAGTGTTGATCTTGAGCCCTTTGAAACGTGTATAGTCATAGAATTTGTTCAGTTGGAGTTGCAAATTTTCAGCCGTGTTTGAAGTGAGAGCGATGTCATCAGCATAATCACAGTGAAGGATTTTAACTTAGCTAACCCAGGGCAGTGGCAGCACCTCTCTGTACAGTCAAGAATCTGTTTAAGTCATTGCTATAAAGGGAGTACAGAAGGGGACTCAGAGGGCAGCCCAGTTTTAAGCCCCTGTTGGGTGCAACCTCCTCGGATATATTGTCGGCATCAATGAGAAGGTGTAGGCATCCTGTGTACATGGTTTAATGATATCTCTTGAATATTGCGAACTCTTTATTTTTTGCAAGTGCCTCCAAAGTTTCTCTCTTGCTTGGAACACTGTCATAGACAGCAAGGAGGTCCAGGAAAGCAGTATATACCCTCTTTTTTTCCTTTTTAGCAGTCGCAAGTGTGGCGAAGAATAAAGAGGGGTTGGTTGGTGTTCCTTGTGGGGCAGAAACCAAATTGAAAGTGTGGTATTTGATGTTAAGCAAGAGCCCAATCCGTCAGCAAGTCCCTGACCATGTTTGCAAAACATCTATAGATACAGCCATTGATTGCTAGCAAACGGTGATTTTTGGGGGACGTAGTTGGACCTTTTTTGTGTAGAGGCGTAGTTTTAACTTTGTTCCAAAGATGTGGGGTGTCTGACAGGAACAGATGGAACAAGTCAGTAAGAAGGGGAAGCAACACGTTTTCAGTGTGACTCTTACCACGATCATCCTGAATTGTTTTCTCTGCGTGCTTGATGAAAGACGTAGAGAACGGATCAAAACCTGGGCTGGGCTGCAAGTTCATGTTTGAAATGTTTTTTCTGGACAGTGGTAGCCAGAGTATGTATGGGGGGTAGCTCGTACACAGGTGCTTGCTCATTGCTACATTGAAAGGTAGTGTTCATGTTTCTGTACCTTCCACCAGGGCCGGGTGGAACTGCAATGTCAGAAGGAGAAACTTGTCCAGATTGTAACTGGTCACTGAGTAACTGATGCCGTGTAGGTCAGTTCGATCGTCCAGGTAGCGCGTCAGGAACCCTCTCTTGTGGTTGCACAAAATGTGATTGAATGTGCTCAGTCCATGACTCAGCAGAAATAGGAGAAATTCCAGTTCGTTTGTTCACAGTCATCAGTTTGTATACCTCTGGGCTGCGAGCATCAATAAGTCCAACCGTCTCATCTGCCTTTTTTTTTCCCCCATTGTTGTTGCAGCTCAGCAAAAGGTTTTTTTTTTTTGTTTGTTCCACCTGATACGTCTTTTGTAATCACGGCACGTTGCGTCATACCAAGGGGCCATGGGAAAGCCCAGCTGCATTCTGCGCGACATTTATCTTGCTGTCATACCAGTGGCATCAGCAGCAAGCGTAATGAGGTCTAGGAAGCGTTTGTAGCAGGATTGATGTTTTTGATTGTACTTATCATTGTCTTAAGAGAACAAAATGGCACTGGCTTAGAACATCTTTATATTAACTTTACGCTGGTAGATCCAGCAATGCCTATCAGCCCAACATATGCGGCTGCCGGTTGCCCCCTTTGTAAACCCTTTGTAAACCCTTTGTTTGGTTGTATGTCTCTTGTTGTTTGCTTATGATATAGGTCAAGAGAGATAGCAAATTCGCTACTACGAGGTTGAAACAAACTGAAAGTTGATGAATAAAAGGGGAGCAAGGGAGGCAGGCTGGAAGAGATATAAGAAGTAGGGGGGGCAACCAGGTTGATGAGAAGAAGGGCAAAACGTATTCGAGAAGGTCAAGCATGGGAAAGAAAGAAGGAAGGAGAACCTGCTTACTTTGGTGCCTACGTAAAACCAAGGCTTAAAAAGACAGGGCTAGTAGAGAATTTAAAGGCAATGGACCAAGGGCACGTCTAGCTACACTAACACGAGGCACTCAACATAAAGACTAGGTCCCCCAGTCTAAGAGTTAGCACGGTCTCTCAATGCTTTTTGAATTTTGCTGACTTTCGGCCTCAGACTCTTTGCAGATTCCTGCATATATGTAAATCTTTGGGCTACATAGGCTCCATACCATCAGGACAAAAGAAAGAAAGAAAGCAGATAGCGTAAACACTACCGGCACGGATTAGGAAAAGATGTTGTTATTGTGTTCTGCACCACCCAATGGATGCAGAGACACACAACATCCCACCTGGAGAGTACAATTAAGAGAAGTTTTACAGTGGGGATCAGGTGGTTGGTCCCCGCAGAAGCTTGCATACCACCACGAGTGTTGCTTAGGAAAAAACTACGCAGGCAGTGAAAATTCGCTCCCCACATTAATTAAACTTCGGGTACCGCCTTCCACCAAAAGAAAAAAGAAATAGTGGCGCTGCGCTTGGGGAAGCCTAGGTCGTGCAAATCATCATCTTGTGTGCCGCGTGTGTAACAAGATCCCCTCAAAGAGGTCAGCAGCAAATGTGCTTGGACCCAGACACACGCACGCACGCACACACGCACACACGCACGCACACGCGCACACACGCACGCACGCATGCGCGTGCACACACGCACACAGTCCCTGGCCGACCAATCAAACAGTCTGGCAAAATGTCTGGTTTACTGAATAACATCAAACCCTGACTAAAATTAAATCCAGGTGGCCAGATCTTCTGTCTCAGCCACACATAATCCATTTCTCAGAAGCCCTTTTTTGGCGTGAGCCTCTTATAGCCATCACGCAGGACACGGAGCTTGCTCTTGCTGCTTTTGTGCGTCAGACTCCCTGTACAACCATGAGATAGGGAGAGTGGAATTGCATGTAGCTTAATGTATGGTTGTATGTTCCTTAGTACTTCCAGAGTTGCAACATTTTTATAATTTGCCCAAAGTCTCAGTATGTGGGCCAAGTATTTTCACACGTACTCCATGCCCCTCCCCCCTCACAAACCCATAAAAGTCCATGCCAACACAGTCCATACTGCTAATTGTTGGTGAAGAAAATGTGTAATGAGAACGCAGGCAGTGTCTTTATATTTTGATGAATACCCACCGCTTGTGAGGTTGTTCCTCACAGTTGTTGCGATGTAGGTGCTGTTGACTGCCCGAAGGCAGTTACTCACTTGGTCTTGAAAAGAGAGGCCTGTGAAAACGTGAGAAGAAGGAAAATGGGGAGGCGCAAAGGGGTTGTGGGGTGTGCGCGCACGAGTGCGGCCTGACAGGGCTGTGTATTTATACATGGCATCTTCCCTTCATTACACTGGGTATGTTAATCTTGCAGTCAAGCAGAAAGAGAGCAAGAAATGAGATCGCAAAATTAACTTACCAGCTGCGACATCCCCTCCATGCCTTCTCTTCTTCATAACATCTTACTGCTTGGCTGCGCCTTTTCCTCCTGTGCGTGCTTGCCAAGGACGAGAGTTGTGGATGTGACGCACAACTGGCATGCAGTATGCATGCGAAGGTGGGCCTCCATCGCAACGCTCATTTGCAGCGCTAAGAGACCCACAGTGGAAACGTTGTTATTGACAACACACCGCCCAGAGACCCCCCCCCCCCCACAACCAGAGTGTTTCTAACTGCATTGCATTCTACGACTGTGCAGAGATGCAAAGCACTCACGTTCATCGCGTGTGAATATGTGGCCAGCGTGGGTCTGGCCTGCTGCACGCCTTTGTGCCTCCTCCCCTGCAAGGGATGACAGCCGATGACCAATTTGACAGCTTTCACTGACAAGGAGAAATGCTTCAATTGTTGCGGCCAGGTAACATTAACTCAGATCTCAGTTTGTTGAGGCCAGCAGCCTTCTTGTATTGAACGAACCGGAATGTACCTACTTACCTCCCTTGCGCCCAAGATCGACAAAGTCCGGGCCTTTTCCTCCAGGGAATGCCTCCTCAATCGCATGCAGCAAGTCTTCAAACGCGAGCTCTATGTCCTTAACTGTGCTGGACGCCAATGCCTGCAAGTGTCGATTGGTTGTGTGTTTCTTCAAATTTGCATTGCATAGAGGAATTCATCACAAAGATTGGACTTACCAAATTTTTATTTTTCATAGCTTAGTTTTTATTTGCGTGCACAGCTGGTCTTAGTAAGTAAGTGTGCACACGTTTGTATGTGCATGTGCAGCTGGTCTTATTAAGTATGTGTACGCTTAGTTCTATATTTGCGAGCGCAGCAGGTCTTAGTAGTAAGTACGTGGTGTTCGTAGTACTTCTTTTGCGTGCACAAAGAATGTGGTATGCTTAGGTTTCCTACGTTTCAGCAAGTCAAGTAAGTTTGTATGCGCAGTTCTTTTCATGTGTGTGAAGTTTTTTATTTGCGTGCGCAGCTGGTCTTAATAAGTATGTTTGCGCAGGGTTTTGCGTGCGCAGGTTTTTTTTTGCGTGCGCAGCAGTGTTAGCATCAACATACACCTTGATCAGGGATGTGCCCCCAAAGTAGGGCAGCCGGCAGCGCGTGCTTCACAGTCACAGAGTCAAACAACAGTTCTGGCCAGCCCTATGCATAAGACATGAGCAAAATAAGAATTGTACGCAAGGTCCCTAGTTTTAACTCTATGGCCCACACATGCATTTGAACACACATTAAGTGTACAGCTGCAGAAAATCGCCAAGGAATGCCTCTACCAACCAGAGGGCAGGGCAGACGAAACATGCAATACATGGACAACATAGATGACATTTCTGAAACACCCTTTTCAGCTACTATGAACCTTTGTTATCCTTACAATACCCACAGGCAACATCTTTTATCCGTACAATACCTGCAGGCAACACCTGACATTTCCAAATTACCCTTTTAGCTATTCTGTACCTTTGTTATCGGTACAATACCTGCAGGCACACAGCAGCCATGGCAGGCAAGCTTGAAAAAGCGGTAGAAAAATACAGCGCTGTAATCGCACTGAACCCTGCCACAGGTAGACTTTAGACCTTTGAGAGTAGGAAGAGTGCTGGACACAATCTGATGACCATTGTACTACCTGGATAAATTGTTGCTCACACACGCATGCGTGTGCATGCACAAATACACATGCACACACACATACACACACTGGATCAATTGTGTTGTGATAACGTGCATGAAGAACTGCACGGCCTTCAGTGATCATCACGTACACACCTGTACTGATTGCGCTGGGATTGGACTCTTCACACCAAGGCGCAACATTTAATCCGCCTCTTCACCTCTTAGACAAATATTTGTACACTGATAAATTGTTTCCTGTTATGCAATTGCTACTTCCTTATTCTTTAAAACAGCATCTACATTGCACCTCAAGTATGTCCTGCTATGCAACTGCTACATCTCATCTCTGCTGTGCACATTAAGAATTCGTCTCTCTCCTTCCTTTGTATTACAGCATGGGCTTTGCACCTCATCTCTGCTGTGCACAGGAAAACACTTGCTGCTATGCAACCACTCCTTCTTTCTTTTTTGACCTAGTATTTAAATCTCCTTTTCTGCTGTGCACAGGGATGCACTTGCTGCTGTGCAACCGCTCAAGCTTACGCCTTCAGCAGGGCTTGGTACAAAATGCGCTTGATGATGCAAAACTTAGTGTCCAGCTTTGCGCCGCCATCCTTTGCAAATGTGAGTTTTCAGCCTATAAAGCAAACGTTTAAACTTTTAAAGCAATGCGTTGCGCCACAACTATTAATAACATATACTGAGGGCTAAATACTGCGCGCTATGGGCACTGGTCGTCTTCACAGCTGGCACACCAGAATATGGGCTGTCTTATGCCAAACACTTTGCGCAATCATGTCTTTCCCATCTAAAGACCATTCTTGACAAAAGCTGCCATGGAAAGCTAGGCTTATTATTACAGAGTCCATGAACAGCGGAAAGAACGACACTATTAGTTACAGAAATTATCCTAAATGTGCTTTGTAACGTAAAGCGTACAGATGGCTAATGCACAAAGGTGCGGTCAGGGCGCGCGTGCAAGGCATGCATGCAGATACGCACCTAATTATGTAACAGCACTCACGCACCTTGTCATACCCCTCCCCCCAGCATACACCATCCAGACCCTGAGCACCATTGTTCACAGCAACATCAAAGCATGGTGCAAAAGAGGTGTGGGTGTGGGTGGGTGTGCTGGAGGACAGGTAGATTGGAGCATGTCTGTTATTCGGCCTTTTTTCTGCTGATTGGTGGCAAAATGGGTGCAAAATAGGCGCACAGCCACACTGCCCCACCCGACCACCAAATTCTACACCACAAGAATCAAATGTGTTTGGAATGCTCAAGGAAGAAGTGGGGGTGGTGATATGGCAGAACGCTGAACGGTACAGTTTTAATTTTTGCACCACAGTGGGGACGCACTACCCTGGCGTTTTGCTGAGTAAAGAAGTCAGTACCTCTTTATAGAGGTACATGGCTTGCTCTGATGTTCCAAACATGACATACTCTCTTCAAGCTGCACAAAATTAGTTGAGGGGGAGCAGGCAAAGTTAAGGCCTGCGTTTAAACGTGAGCAGGCTGCAAGCTGGAAAAGGAACGTAGACGCAGTTTAGGATATTTAACGTGGTGACACTTAAAATCGCGTTTGTTTTGCCACAAGATATGGCATATGCACTGCAATACAACCCTGTATACTAGTACAACATATGAGTTACGAACTTTGCAAAAAGCATATGTGCAAATGTAAAATGTAAGAAGTAAATCATACGCAGCGTACGGTACATAGCAAAACCACATTTGCACATAACTTGTACACTACATCATAAACATCAACACGAGCAACAGTCGTAGTACAGATCTGTTTGCTAAAGCACACAACCCCCCGGATCTACTTACTTTGATCATTGCCAAGGACACACCACGAACAGTAACAGTCCTTAGCATGGTGGGAGGGTGCCTGGTGTGGGCACCTACAATACATTGCAGCCCCTTGCTTACTTTTGTTGTTCATGGCTGTGTTATCACTACCAGTAGGCTTTGTGTTCCTTTTGTCTACCATCCATTGCCTACGCCCTTTTAGTTTGGTACTGAGTGCGTGCCTTACGCTTCAGTTAAACACTTGTAAATAGATGCCCTCCTTATGTGCACCAATCTTATCTGCAGGGCTAAATCCGCCTCGTGGATTGCCTGTACGCAAATAGGCAGTTTCAAGAAGCGGCGCAGACACTCTTGATCGCCACAGATAAATACCCACAAACAAGGACAGCACCAGATTCCGCCCGTCTGCAGCCATGCTCTGAAAAAGGAGGGCTTTAGTGTCTAATGACTACTGTCAACAACACACGATAGTTTTTGAAATAGGGAGGATGGAGAAGAAGTCTCGTACGATGCACTTCAAAGGTAATACAAAGGGTGTAAATGGCAGTCATAAATGTCAGGCTGATCAGGGCTGGACTGATGTTTTTTTTTTGCTGGACTCAGCCAGCAACAAAGTAAATGTAGAGTATGTATTTTGCACGTCAGCTTGGTGTCTATACGCTTAGTGTCTATACGCGTACGCTTGCCAAACACTTGTTCTCTGGATATTTCCCCCGGTATGTACTGCTGTAAACCACTTTTTTCAACACATTATGCGTGTCTTAGTGTGTAACAATACATATACTCTCCAAATGTCCAGACCGGTATCTCAGACAAAGACGTCTATTTTTAAATGGGGGGGCCTACATGTTTGTAGCTCGTATTTATTGCTGTTACTTGACGCTTTTCTTGTTGCAGCATCAATTCGTGACATTCTGCTGATGGCACAGCATCTTATTTCATGATGGGTAAATATTGATCAATTACAGCTTGCGAGGATATTAAATATGGTTTTCCCTGTCCGACCTGTTGTGGGTAATTAAAGAGTAGATATTTCTCTTTGCTACTGTCTTCCCTGAAGTAGAGCAGATTAAAGCACGAAAATACATCAAAACCTGAACACTCACGACTTCCTTCCCCTTTCCCTTCTAACCTAACCCCTAAGGCACCGTCGCTACAACAAATAAAAATATTACTATTATAAAATATTATTATTAATAATAAATTTGTATCCTGTCAACAGCATGCAGCACATACCGGTACGTACGAGCGACCCGAACCAAAGGCTTCCCGACGGTTCTGAAACATATAACCACGCTGGTGAGTTTCTTACACAAAAAGACGGGGCGAGCACGTATGCTGTTGCGCTTTGACGAGAATGGGGCATAATTGCCAGCCCCATCAGCTGTGTAACTCTGCAGTCATGCCAATGCATTTCGCTCAGTCAGTGAAATAGGCCTGGCTGCAAAGAGACTGTCCAGTCCCAGGGCAGGGATTGGGCGACCAAGGAGTTAGTAACAGACCCAAAAATATCTTAGAGTTAGGGTTTATTGCTGAGTTGGAATCCCATGCCTGATGCACCGTCTTTGCGTTCGTTTCTGCTCTCTCACCGTAGGACTGGGTCTGCCTTATCCGTTATGGAGCTGTTGAGTGCACGCACGGGAGTGTAAGCTCTCCAGAGACTCATTTCACATCCTCTATTCAAGCTCACGTATTCATGCGAGGCACCTGTGAGCACGGGCGTGCATGCGTAACTGTGTGTCATGTTCAAAACCTTCGCTTAAAAAACAAAGCAGCAAACCCTAGGTTGAAAAGCAGAGACCCTTACCTTCCAAATGCATCTTTAGTAATCGTCCTTCACTATCCTCTCCTCGGGCTCCATCACACTATAACATATGGAACTGACTTTATGTCCGGCAAGCCTTGCCTCACCTCCTAGCTCAGTGCATAATCGTTATCATCCCTTATTGCCCTGCCTCCTTGCCTGCAGCCATGGGTGATCTAGCCGTTTCGGTGGCAGTGCCGTGTTCCGTCTTCCTTGTGACTTCGGTCGCAAGCGGAATATAGGCCGCTTTAATCTGCGTGAATGTCAGAAGACAGCAGGTAACAGGAAAGGGAATATAGACGTGCAAATTTGTGCATACAAACACACAATTGTCAAACACACACACATACACACACACATATTCACTCGCCCTCACACGTACACACACTCTACATATGCAGCGGCACAATGAAGAGAAAAAAGCAGAAAAGAAGGCACGCCTTCAAAGAAGAGGGGAATTGGGCTAAAGCAGGGCAAGTCGGTGAGGGCGTACATGAAAGCGATGTGGGTTCCTTGTGTGGCTGCTGCAGATGGTGCCTGTTGCTCCTAGCAAGATGGTGTGGAGGATTTTGTGCCGAGTAAACGAGGCATTAGCAACTTGTGTTTTTCTCGTGATAGGGGAAGTAGTGTCTAACACAGCAACATTCTCCAAGGAGCCTCCGTTACTCTCCACGTCATTTTTTGGGGTGTGGGTGGCACCATCTACAACACTTACACTCTGAAGCCTTTCAAGGAACTGGGTCTTGATTCTCAAAGAGTTAAGAAGCTTGCCTCCAAGCTCCATGTGCACTCTGTAAACTTAGCTGCTAAACTCGGTCCATACCAGACGTGCCCTTTCCAGTACTGCTGTCAACTCTCATCAGGAGCCGGTTTCAGGCCAAGCCTGCAACCCTCTTGATCCCCATTGATTTTTCTTTTCCTTTTTGCGGTGGAGGAGCTTTACGGTACTCGGTACCAAAGTGGCTCCTTTTTCTTGATTAATGTGGGGAGTGGTTTTCACTGCCTGCGTGTTTTTTCTTACACCGTACTAAATTTTGATTAAATGTATGCCGCATTTGTTTGGTTGTATGCCGCATGCCGTTTGGTTGTATTATACATTTCTCTTCAAAGTAAGCCTCTAGACATGACTCTAAAGGCCAACCAAGATTAGAATAGCTGCCTAACGCAGAGATTTACCATCCACATCAGCGTACCTGCGTGCCACCGAAGAAGGAGTGATAAACAGTGCTAAATCAAACAGTGCTGGATCCCCGACCCTCAATGGAAAAACAAGAAAAGGCATTCTGTCTAGTTCACACTTTTAATATGGCCATCGGGGAAAACATTTTCTCCGGCAACCAAGTTCTTGCACCCTTTCAAGAAATGGAAGGCACCCTCAAACAGCGCAGACTGGACAGTAAATCCCTAGACCACTTTACACCAATAACATGGGTATCTTTAATGATAACATCCTCAACCATTTCCTGCACTACCTGATAGTAAAAGTAAAAGTCTATACTGGAAGTCACCAGCGTGCATTAAGAAGAGGCTCTCAACTAGTGCTCACACTAGCCAGAGCCCCACTGAAAAACAAAAAAGAGAAACAACAGAGACTAATGAGGATCCGGCGGATTGTCAGCCATGCGATCCGGCCTGCACCTAGCACTCCTGCAGTTAGTTGCTCTACCAGTGCCCCCCCCTCCAGATCCCCCGTTATCACTTTTGTTGTTGATAAAGTGTATTTGTGTCTTCTTTTTATGATCTTGTTCAAGCTTTATATTGCATGGCAGTGTCGTTTCTTTGTAGCTAGTTGGTGCACTTTGTGCGTGGGAACGCCTAAGTTTAGTAGAGGAGTTGTGGTGTACGGATTGTAGATTGTGCCCCCGACTCCAATAAGTATAACATGAAGTGTGACTTTGTTGTTTTGACTCCTTGTTCGTAGACGCTGGACAAGAGGTTGATGTTGGTTGTGCGCTCTTTCTAATATCTGTTGCGGGTTTATGTCTGAGCAGAATTTGAATTCTACAAGGTGTATGTCTCTGTCCCTAGTGGGAATCTGTTTGGGATCCAAATGCCTGCCTCTTTCCTCAATGGGCATAACTAACACGCCATCTGGACGGCTTGGATGTCCAGTTGGAAGGTTTTGTTGTGTTGGGAAAATCCAGTCAGGAATGTTTCTTTCAATGTCATCAGGGGGTTCAATGTAAAGGTCAGATAAGTCTTCATTGTTACAAGCATCCATTGTAACAATTGCTGAGCCCAGCTTGCCTTTGCTGATCTCTTCACCACAAAGGCTAGCTGCGTGGTGGTGTCGGTTTATGTGCATTCTTTTCATAATACGGTTGTTGCATCTAAGAAGTATGTGTGGAGCACTGTCTATTCCTCCGCACAAAGGGCATGTGGCAGGCCATGTCGTATGGCTAAACCGTTTGGTGTGCCAGCAGTGATTGTCTGTGTGTATCGTGTCCATCCTGTACTTATGGACTTGTTCCTGCTCCTTAAAAGTCTCACTTCCTGCACTACCTTCCTTGGAACAACGGAAAACAATATATACTGAGATATTCCCCATCTCGAGAATTAAAGAAGGAGAGATCACGGCAGATATCATACACCAGCACCTAAACGAAGCCGCTTTTAAAGAAGCCGTCAATTTTGCTACCAGAAATGGGACCCTTAAGAAAATAGAAATTGCTCAGAAACCTGCTTAAGTCTGAAAAATAAAACCCCATCTCTCTTACAAGCCCAAGTAATTGGGCTAAACTTAAAGGCAGTATTATCACCCTTGAATGCGGCAGCATATGGAACCACCTAAGGCCAACCTCAGTCTTACACCTAGCAGACTGCAACATGCCTTTCAATCCAAATACAGGTTTACAGATTTACAGATTGTAAATCTGCAAGTACGAATGTCAACAACTCTGTGATCAGCATTGATGACACACCACCACCATATCCACAATCCCTCAAACCCTCCCCATAACCCATTCTGCTGATCACACCCATCAAACAGAAAGCGTGCACTCTCAACCTGAAGGCTCTTTTCCCCTGTCCTCCATTATCAAAAATAGCAGCCCCAAACAGTACCACAACATCATTAACCACCATCACTACACCTCGCCAACTACACAGACCTCCAGCCAAATTGAGACCAAATACCTCTTCTCATTGAAAATCTTAATCCTCAATGTCAGAGGCATCTTTACTAGCCAGCATGACCTTAAGCACATGATAGCCACCAACACCCCTGATAGCATGGTCCTTACAGGAATTAAATTGCAAAAAGGAAACAAACCCCAGCCTTGGCTACATCAATTACTCACAAACTACAAATGGTGGACTTCCACAAACAAAAACGGTGGTACAATTGTCTGTGTACGCAAATGCATTGCCCTGGCAACGAACTGCTCACTCGTACACTCGGACCCGGAGGGTAGACACACCTCTGTCATCCTAAACACTGCCGACGCAAACCTCCTAATCATTGGCACTTGTTGGCCTTCCGGTAGCACAAGCCTCCCGCTTTGAGACGCAAGCACAAATAACAACCATGATTAATGAAAACGATTACTGTACCCCTCCTATCGTCGGAGACATGAATGCCACAACCTCCGCCCGACCAACAAGTACAAACAAATATGTTGCAGACAAAATGTACCAAGAAAAGAAAAAGAAAAAACTACGCAGGCAGTGAAAACCACTCCCCACATTAATTAACGTAAAGGCGCCACTTTGGTACCAAGTACCGTAGAGCTCTTCCACCGCAAAAAGGAAAAGAAAAATCTATGGGGATCAAGAGGGTTGCAGGCTTGGCCTGAAACTGGCTCCTGATGAGAGTTGATGACAGTACTGGAACGGGCACGTCTGATATGGACAAGGTTAGCAGCAAAGTTCACAGAGTGCACATGGAGCTTGGAGGCAAGCTTCTTAACTCTTTGAGAATCAAGACCCAGTTCCTTGAAAGGCTTCAGAGTGTGAGTGTTGTAGATGGTGCCGCTCACACCCAAAAGGATGATGTGGAGAGTAACGAAGGCTCCTTGGGGAATGTTGCAGACGTCTTTGTGCTGTTCCTGCGTGGCGCTCAGCTGGTTCTGAAGTCTGGTGTCCTCACAGTAATTGATCTCGACGAGGTGGATGTCACTCCGAGTTTTGCTGAGGTCTTTAGGTCGGTGCTGTCCGGGGTTGGTGGCTCTACTGGTGGCTGGCGGTGCTGCTGGGGTGCTCCCAGTCTCCCTCAATTGCCCCCTACCATTTAGCCCCTTCTATAAGGCTATGATTATATCGATAAGGCTATCACCAAGACTTCATTAAGGACCACAATTTTTCCCCACTGCCCCACCACTTGCCTGTTGACACAAACCTACCTGAACCAAGACCCTGGACCTTTTCACGGCCCACGGGAAAGGACAGTGTAGGCAACACTACTTACTCATTCAGCCGTATTGATGGTATCCTCTTACCAACAGCCCTCGCAAACACGTGCAAACCATGTTACACTTGTGATCTAGGCTACCTGAGCGACCACGTGCCACTACTGGCCATAGTACCCACCTGCATTCTAAGCCTGCGGATCCCTCACATTGTAAAAGCCCAAGCAAAAAAAGCTGCCAAACAAGCCACCATTATTTGCCCTGTCAGCGCTTCAGACCAGTTAAAATTCACACATGCCCTTTCTGACCCCTCCCATGGCATTATACAAAAACTTCAGGAAACCCTGCTTGTACTCACTCCCGCTCACACGCAAGCCCTTGCGTTCCTTATTGAACTGCAAAACAAAAGTGCCAGAAACACTGCTAGGCTGCGCAACACCTGAGTGAAATGCCTGCAGAAGAGCAAGTTGAGAATTTGGCTATATTAGTGACAAATCTTATTGAATCAGTGCACGAGGTAGCCCTCAAGACCCGCTCCTGCACATCAAAAACTACCACTGATGACCAACAACAAGTAGAAGAGGACACTCAAACTTTTAATTCACTCCCCCCATATCACCACTATAGCCCACGACCAGAAAAGAACAAAAGAAATATATGAAGCAAAAAGCTTCACCGGATCAAGTAAAATTTAAAACCTCCTATCCTCTCCCTTCATAAAGAACTAGGGCACCACAAAATAAACCTTACAACAAAACAGCTCCAACTCAGCGCTCCTGAAGGCAGTTCGAGGTATAAAGCACATTGCGCCTGATCTACCCCTAAAAATACAGCTAAAAGACATTTACATGAAAACTAGGCAAGACATTACCAGTACAGATGCCTTTCACAACAAGAAAGACAACAAATAGCTCGCAAAAAACAGCAGCAGTTGCTCAATTAAGCAACAAAGAAATATGTCAAGATAACAATGCACAGCCACGGGCAAGCCTTTAAGCTGTGAAAAACCCTGAAACAGGCAAAATTGAAACTGAGCCCACCAAACAAGCCCAGATCTACTTCAAAGACTCCTGGCAAGCTATCAACATTAAACACGGCACGTACCTTCCTGAAGAAGCAACTAAAAACTACCCATGGGAACACACAGAGAACGAGCCAGGAAATAAACCAGACCCCTTTTAATTACAAACAAAAATCACGCAGGATGAATCAGATGGTACTTAAGATAAAAACTGGCTACACTCCTCTATACTTGACAAAAGTGCATTTAACAAATGTATTAAACCCTGAGCAACAACAAATTCCCAGGACCTGATAGTATAGTAAATGAGCTTCTACGCATGCTACCCACAGAAATCCAGGAAACCATACACATGCTCTTCATTATTATGTGGGCAACCAGCTTCACGCCAAAAGCTTGGAAAATCAGCAATACTATACTAATTGACAAAAGCAAAGGAGATGAAACGGAGGCATCCTCCTATCGCCCAATTGGCTTAGCAAATACCCTCTACAAACTACGGACACGTCAAATCACAAACACTCTCCATGAATATGCAGAAGCAAACTCCATACTCAGCACCACACAACCTAGTTTTTGCAGACAAAAAGACACAATTCACCAGCTCGAAAACGTGATTATAGCTAGAAGATGCCAAACCCTTTCACAATGACATCTATGCCCTTGTTGTGGATTTTACCTCAACTTTCAATACCACTGACCATGATCGCATGCTCTGGATAATGTATAACCTTGGTTTCCCGACTGACGCCATAGATGCTGTCAAAAATCTCTATGAGAAAGCCACCACTCAAGTCAAGCTTTCTTCCGGGGTCTGCACAGGTCAAATACCAGTAGAGAGAGGCACCATCCAGGAAGACACCCTCTCCCCATTTCTTTTCCTTCTCTATATGGAACCCCTCCTGGGATGACTGCACGTAGGAGGACGCGGCTACGTCCACACTTGCATCCCCAACGAAAAAAAGCTTCAAACGCATCTGGCTAACAACATTAGCAGCGCCTCCTTTGCAGACGACCTTCTCTGCCCCATGGGTAACCTGAAAAACCTGAAAGTGCAAGCCACCAAACTCACCCTCTACTCTGATTGGGCTGGGATTATTATATCTGGTGGTGAAAATAAAGTCACGGGCAGCTTAAATGCATCCCCCCTTAAAGACCAATATGGCTCAACACTGCCTGAAGCGTTCGAATTCCAACTCAGCAACAAAATACTTCACACCTAGCTCCCCCTTCCTCTATCTAGGAGTCACACTGACAATGAATCTCAACTGGAAGCACCAGCACAGGCACATGGACGAAAGCCTAAAGCTAAAGCTTGACGCCCTTGAAGGCTCTTATGCCTCACCACGGCAAACACTGAACATAATACGCATAGCAATCCCTAGTCTGGCCTACGCCTTTGCGGTCACACCATGCTCCTATCCAGACCTGGGTAAGTGGGATGCAATGATTGGAAGGGTGATTAATAGGCAAACACAACTTATGGCGAAGCACACTGACTGCCATGATCCGTGAAGATGTCCATAGTTTTGGACTGGTAGTTTTAGACTTCACTACCGATCAAAAGGCAATTCAACCTACATATGTGAGCACGCCAACTTGCTTGCATCCACGCCAGCAAGCTCCACTTAGCCTTGATAGGAAACAACATGTTTCTAGACGATCTCAAACTCAGAAGTCACCTCCGCCCGCAAGCCCCCCCCCCAACATTACCTACCCTCATCAGCATTACCAAACCGCTTATGGACCTAGGTATAACTGGCATCCATGACCTCACATCGGCCAACAAAAAATACGTCTCTGGAAAACAACTCAAAACAAAGTTGATAAATAAATAGGGAACAAGAGAGGCAGGTTGGAAGAGATAAAAGAAAGTAGGGGGGGCAACCAGGTTGATGAAAAGAAGGGCAAAATGTATTCGAGAAGGTCAAGCATGGGAAAGAAAGAAGGAAGGAGAACCTGCTTACTTTGGTGCCTACGTAAAACCAAGGCTTAAAAAGACAGGGCTAGTAGAGAATTTAAAGGCAGTGGACCAAGGGCACGTCTAGCTACACCACTGCGAGGCACTCAACATAAAGACTAGGTCCCCCAGTCTAACAAATAGCACGGTCTCTCAATGCTTTCAAAAACTTTGAATTTAGCTGACTTTCGGCCTCAAACTCTTCGCAGATTCCCGCATATATGTAAATCTTTGGGCTCCATACCATCAGGACAAAAGAAAGAAAGAAAGCAGATAGCGTAAACACTACCGGCACGGGTTAGGAAAAGATGTTGTTTTGTGTTTTGCACCACCCAATGGATGCAGAGACACACAACATCCCACCTGGAGAAACAATTAAGAGAAGTTTTTCAGTGGGGATCAGGTGGTTGGTCCCCGCAAAAGCCTGCATACCACCACGAGTGTTGCTTAGAACAAGAAAAACTACGCAGGCAGTGGAAAAACCGCTCCCCACATTAATTAAACTCCGGGTACCGTAAAACTCTTCCACCAAAGGAAAAAGAAATAGTGGCGCTGCGCTTGGGGAAGCCTAGTTCGTGCAAGTCTTCATCTTGTGTGCCGTGTGCGTAACAAGATCTCCTCAAAGAGGTCAGCAGCAGCTTGGACCCAACTTTGGCCATGTCAAGGGCAGGATTAATCAAGCGCATGTGGATCTGCACAACAGATTTAGCAAGTAAAAAACAAATGACGCGATCCATGTCATCCTGAAATGTAAAAACGTGCCTGCTCAAACTAAACATACACATTTTTAGGCTAATAGAAAATGTCAGCAAGTCCCGTGTGCGCGCGTAAGCAGCAGCATGGTGTTTCAATTTGTATAATTAGTGTCCAGGCAAAGATGGAAGTGTATAGGCCCGCCGGTCATGAAAACTCTCTTTTGTGTGACCATTGTGCGTGCTTGTGAGCAGATTCAAGATGAAGCGCATGCCCATTTGATGTGTAGAGACGCAGACGTTTGTGCTTTAAGGAGAGCATTTGCTTACCTACTCAGTCAATTTTCGAATGATTTTCCAGGAGAGCAATCTTATTTGCGACAATAAGTCAGTACCCCGGTGGTAGTATATGATTTCCTCTTGCAATACAACAACACAATTTTTTGTGTCTAAGCACATGGATTTATTGGCCGTTAAGTAAGTGACGAGAACCAGTCACAGTCCAATCAGCAGTTAAAAAATAGTTGAATACTTTGCATGCAGAATTTTACTCGAAGGAGAGATATCTTCTCAAAACAAAACACTCCCTTATTTTAGTCTGCAACATTCTTGTGGCATTTTCAATGCATTCGTCAAGTCCCTATTCCTTTAAGATTTAAAACTCGCCTTTCAAGACCTGCTTACAGATGTGTTTCATTGTTTCATTATGTTTTAATTCCTTGCACCCGTCAGCATCCTTTGAGGCTATAAGAACGTGCTTTTGGTTACAAGCTTTTGGTTACAAGCAAAATTGGTACAACATAAAGGGTATCAGCATTTGGCTGGGTACCCCTTCATACGGCAATGGCCTGAGCCCAAAATAAAGAAACGCGCCTCAAAGATAAACAAATGTTGAGCGTACGTCATAAACATGGCCTTGCGTGCTGACAGAACACACCGCAAGGCCCCTACCTTGCAGCATCGTGTTATTTTCTTCAGCTCAGCCCACGCCCACCTCAAATCATGCTAATAAGCTGGGCCTCTCCTGATTTCCTTGCATTAGGCAGCGTGACCCTGGCTGACCCTGTCAACAGTTATCATGCCCTCTTGCACAACGCGTTGCTATCTCACAAGGTAAAAACATGACACAAACACTCACCTACACTTTCTCATCAACTTACAAACTTGACACACACACCCATCTCAGTGCCGACCCTGCGTGCCCACACGCACAAACCCTTTTGCGTGATCAGAGTTGCAAGAACGTAGGCAGTGTATTTCTGCCTCTGCACGTCAACCTTTCCACGCTTTGTTTCAGCCGCTTGCATGCTGCCCACCTACGCACGCGAAACCAGCCACAAGACGGCGCTATGACTAGCTGTGTTTAGTAATAACATACACGCATGTACCCACTCCCTCTTCAACCTTCAGCTGATTTATATCGGCACAACAACACATACATTTGTATACATGTGTACACCCACGCACACACACACGCACGCATGCCTGCACAAACATACACACTCGTTAGTGTGTGAGTGCCTCCCACAGGTGGTTCATGAATGCCTGCTTGCCCCCCTCTTCAAACTGGAAGTGGGCGTGCATGAAAGACGGCAGCTTCGCCGGTGCTCGTCCGAGACACAGAGGGAAGAAGTCCAGCATGTGCAAGGAGTGGGCTTCGTTGTTGGTACCAGGGAGGTAGCCGAGGAGCTCGCTGTCTGGGGAGGAGTCCTCTGTCGTAGGGCACAGCTGCAGAGTGAGGTGTGTGTGCATGTGCGTTCATTCAGGTACACTTGTTTTGTCCGGGGTTTGTGAGATGTGTGAGGTGTGTGAGTGTAGATGTGTGTATGTGTGTGCTTGTGTGTGAACGTGCGCATGCTCAGTGTTACATCGTGAATGGAACGTGCAAACGAAAGATGATGTGGTATTTGCAACAATTCTGCCTGCTTTTCACATTTTGCCTGTCTGTCTGTCCACACACTATGAGAACAGAACACTCACACAGGGAAATGCAAGCACTTTGTGCACCTGGAACACAGCTGCACTAGGTGACTTGAAATGCACACACACAACACATACACACTCAAAGGCACAAAGCATATAAAGTTCATCACGTGCTTACAGAACACACACACACTAACCTGGACACGTGTGCCATGCAGGGGTTACACATGACGCAAACCCAAAAAAAAACATGCTCACAAATACATTCAAATTCAATTCACACTCACACACGTAAGTATACACACATACACACCTGGAAACGCATGCCTGTCGCGAGGTGGCTGTACTCATATGCACCCTCCTGTGGGAGCGGCATCACCCTGAAGCCCAGCAGGCCACTGACGCCCGCTTGCATGCGGGCCATCTTGGGGGTCATGCTGTGTGTGTATGTGTGCATGTGTGTGAGTGCATGTTTGCACACATTCAAGCGCTCACCTCCCTAGCAAGCCACCAGGAACTGCAACATTATAAGATGTGCCCTGCAGTGCAATTTTTCTGACATTGTTTGAAATTTGCAAATTGTTAGAGGTCACCATTTCTTCCTTGCACACACACACAAACACCCATGCATACACACTCAACACAAACCAAACACACCGCGGCGTCATAGCAGGCACGTAGTAGCAGGTGCGTGGCCCCCCAAATGGTAGATCACCATTGCACACACACACAAAAACATTCATGCATGCATAAAAACACAACCCACACAAACAGACCTCGGCGTCATAGCAGGTGCAGCGGCAGGTGCATATCCCCCAAAGTTGTCCCCATCTCCGCTGCCATTCTGTGCAGCCTCCCCTGCCAAGCCCTGTGAGGCAAGCACACACACAAAAGTGTTCTTCAGATCTCTGTGAGAAAGCACCTTAAAAGGAAAAAGCGGTTGCATTTGCAATATTGAATGCAACATTCCTGCTGCTGTCCTGAGCAGTCTTCCCTGCCATAATGCCCTATGGTGTACCACACACGCAGAATAGCACACACACACGCACACACACACTCACACACACAAGATAAATGAAACTTACACATGCAAGTGTACTTGAGACATTTTGCATACATATGGAGACCCACACATGCACGTGTCCTGCATTGTTGATACTTTATAAATGTAACTAGTAGTTACTATCTACATAATAGCATCCACACACACATACCTACACACACATGTGCACTCACTTGTGCACACACACACACACGTACACACACATATACACACACATGTGCACTCACTTGTGCACACACACACACACACACATATACACGCACATGTGCACTCACTTGTGCACACACACACACACGTACACACACACATATACACGCACACGCACATGTGCATGTGCACACACACTCACATTCACAATCTCACACGCACCTGCTGCAACCGCTGCTGTGAGCCTGCCACCGATGCGCCATCTGGCTGCACCCTTGGAGATACAACAGAAGACGTCTGCGGGGAGAAGAACTGCTGTTGCTGCTGCTGCTGCTGCTGCTGCTGTACGTCGACCTGCATGGAGCGGTGAAACAGGACGATACTCAAGGTGACACGAAGCACTCATTAGAGGGGTACGCCAAGGATGTTGTGAGAAATGGGACTGCTGCCGCTGCTGCTGCTGCTGCAAGTCAGTCAGCCTGTGCGGAGGAGGAAACAGGCATTTGCATTATGCATTATGATGATGAATTATGATGATGCATTATTTTATGCATTATGCATTATGCATTTTATGCATTTATGCATGATGCTAAATTTTCATATGCTAGCATATGCATATGACATATGATGATGATACATGTGATGATACATATGATGATGTAGGTATGAAGCACCAATGAAGCACCAATGAAGTACCAATGAAGTACCAATGAAGCACCAATGAGGTCAGCCGGTGCGGAGGAGGAAACGGGAAATGATGAAGCAGCAGGCAGCCAGAAGGCATATTCGTTTATACACTTATATGTTAAATCACGTGCACCCTTGGAAAGTTGATCGGTGGCCAGATCAGTCTACCCTCTGATCATCGTTATATATATATATATAATATATATAGGTTAAGGTATCATCATCATCAATTTTTTGAATGTATGTGGGGAACCCCACACCTGCAGTCCCCATGGTGCGTGTGCCTGGCCGTCCACCACAGGAGGAGCTGCTGCTGATGCCGGCAGAGGTGCGGGTGCGTTAGAGTTCACAGACAGCACTGAATCTGTGCGGGCTGCCAGTGCTGCAGCTCCTGCAACTGCCGCTGCCCGTATCTGTGTGTTTGCATGTGTGTGCGTGTATGTGTGTGTGTGTGTGTTTTCGTGTGTGTGTGTTTGTGTGTGTTTTCATGTGTGTGTGTGTGTGCATGCGTGCATGCTGCCACTGCACATATAAGAGTGAAAATGGTGAGAGATAACGCCCATCAAAAAAGATGCAAAGCACTCATGGTCTTGATGCAGATAGAGCACCTGATAAGCACACCACACACGCACACACGCACACACACCAAGCGGCACACAGCAATGAATACACACAGCGCGCACACCATTGCACACACCCATTCATGCACAGACACACTAACCAATTATTCCACACACACACACTCTAATTGATATGTACACGCACAGTACGTAGAGCCCTGCACCTGCACCAGCACCACACACGCACCCCCCCACACAACACACAAACACACGCACCAGCTCCTGCATTTACTTCACTCACTCACACACCTGTGTGTTACATAATATTTGGATCTAGCTTGCACACATTACACACGGACTTGTGCAGCTAAGGCACACACACACACCTCCTGCAACTGCTCCACTCACAAGAATCGCATCAACACCATAGGTACATACTACAGCACCTACTTCACATGCACTTGTGCAGCTAAGGCACACACACACACCCCTCCTGCAACTGATCCTCTCACAAGAACCACATCAACACAACAGCACAATAGGTACACACTACATAGTACAGCACCTACTCCACACACAACACAATAGCACACTTGGTACACACTACAGCACCTACTTATGCATACACAACACACACACGTCTGCACACACTACAACACCTAAGTATGCACACACGACACACACACACACGTACGCACATACAACCACTAGGTACACAACCACTAGGTACACACTACAGCACCTACTCATGCACACAACACACACTTCTGCATCCAGATCACACACATTACACACTTATGCATCCAGATCACATACAACACACACTTCTGCATCCAGATCACACACAACACACACTTCTGCATCCAGATCACACACAATACACACTTATGAATCCATATCACACACAATACACACTTATGCATCCAGATCATACACAATACACACTTATGCATTCCAGATCACACACTACACACACTTTTGCATCCAGATCACACACAATACACACTTATGCATCCAGATCACACACAATACACACCTATGCATCCAGATCACACACAATACACACTTATGCATCCAGATCACACACAATACACACACGCACCACATAAACGAACAAAATAGCACACCTGCTTCATGCTAGGACACACACACACACAAATACCTCTGCACCTGCCAGGACACGCATACACACATGCACGCAGACACACACAAAAGTTTCACACCTGCTCCATGCCAGGACACACACACACACACACACAAATATCTCCGCACCTGCCAGGACACGCACACACACACACACACACGCATGCAGGCACACACAGACACACACAAATTTCACACCTGCTCCAATCCAGGACACAGCCGGTGCGCTGGCGACAGCTGCTGCTGCTGCTGCTGCTGCTGCTGAGCGTGAGGAGGGCTCTGTACAGCGCCGCCGACAGGGGACGCCAGGTCACCATCGGTTGCAGCTTCGAACAGATCAGCACGCCGCCCACCGCCGTCACCACCAAAGCCTGCGCTCCAACCTCGACCACCAGCACCCAAATTACCGTGTGTGGTTGGACAGGGGCCGTTTGTGCTGCCCGGTACGGGAGCAGGGGGGGGGCAGGTGGCGGCGGTGGGAAGGGGGCCGCGCTTGGTGAAGGCGTTGGGGCTGCACGCAGGGGTACAAGGAACAGTAGAAGTTAGAAAGCTGCCTTTGCTAGTGAGGATGAGCGTACAATGACGAGGGACTGTCGACTAGGGTATGATGGTGTGGAAGGAAGAGTGTGCGCTGGTGAAGGTGAACGTACGATGAGGGGGGGACTGTTGGGTATGAAAGGGTTTGAAGAAGTGCGGAAGAAAAAGTGTGCGCTGGTGAGATGAGCGTACGATGAGGAGGGACTGTTGGGTATGAAAGGGTTTGAGAAAGCGTGGAAAGAAAAGTGTGCGCTGGTGAAGGTGAGCGTACGATGAGGAGGGACTGTTGGGTATGAAAGGGTGTGAGGAAGTGTTGAAGTATTAGTGTGTGCTGGTGAAGGTGAGCGTACGATGAGGAGGGACTGTTGGGTATGAAAGGGTGTGAGAAAGTGTGGAAGGAAAAGTGTGCGCTGGTGAAGGCGAGCGTACGATGAGGAGGGACTCTCTACGAAGGTATGAGAAAAGGTGGTGTGGTCGTTTGCAAATTTCCAAGCACGCAGTCATTAAACAATAAGAAATAAGGAAAACAGTTTTTTGTTTAAAGAGCGTCAACATGTGTTTATTTGGATGGAAAGAAGGGTAGCAAAGTGGCGGTGGGGAAGGGGCCGCGCATGAAACAGGTGCTGAGGCTGCATGGAGATTTGCTCACACCTATGCATACGTGTTTATAAGTGTGAGCGTGTGTGCGTGTATATGTGTGTGTGCGCATGTGTGCTTGTGAGTGAGCGTGTGAGTGAGTGTGTGTGTTTGCTGTGTGTGTTTAAATGTGCGTGGCTTAGTATCTGCACAATGCACACTGGAAAGTGCATTAAAGAAAGTTGTTCAGTGTCCTTCTGTATACTGCATTATGCACACTATGCTTGGCCGCTTTGCGAATTTCAGTTTGCTGCTTTCAGTCCCTCCCTCCAGATCCTTACCCCCCAAGCCAGTCAGGAACTAGCAATCAAAGTGCCCCCCACATCAATTAAGAACAGCCACACAACCCTGGGCACTAATCCCCGTACCTCACGCACAAAACGTTGCCGCTGCGTTCGTTATTATCTGAGGGCAAGCCGTTGCCAATGCCGTCATTCCATGGCATCGTTTCGGGCATGCGGTGCTCGACCTGGTGCTCATGCTGTGTGGGCTCCATGGTGCCATCCTGACCAAACAAAAGGACGCACACAGCACACGTTATTGCATGAGATCTGTGGGGGCGCTATTTAAATAGATCTTGGTGCTCGTGCTGTGTGGGCTCCATGGTGCCATCCTGACCAAACAAAAAGACACACACAGCACACGTTATTGCATGAGAGGCATTGTTTGAATAGGATAAGAAAGCAAAACAAGATGCAGAAATTCATTCTTTTGTGCAGAGCGTTTTTAAAACTGTGGATCCTGCGTGTGTATGCAATGACAAGTTATCTCTCTCTCTCTCTCTCTCTCTCTCTCTCTCTCTCTTTCCCTCTCTCTCTCTCTCTCTCTCTCTCTCTCTCTCTCTCTCTCTCTCTCACCTCCATCACCATATCATCCTCCAAACGAGCCAGGCGCACATTCGTCATTGGCTGCCAGCCACCCGCAGACCCCCACACACTGCCACCATCTTGCCCTACTGCTGCTCCTGCTGCTGCTGCTGCTGGAGTGTACATTGCCGCGGGTAAGCCGTGTTGTTCCCCTGATGCAAAGTGTGCTTGGGCGGTACAGTGTGCAGGGGTAGTCATACCACCATTGCCACCACCATCAGCACCACAAACACCACCGGGAATACCACCACGCAGGCCAGCTGCCTCTGCCGCTGAGGGAGACCCTACCCCAGGCTCCATACGCGCTACAGGGGACACAGCACCCCCGCCCTGTGCCACCCTCACGACGGCCGACTGCCTGGCTGCCTTCCGTGCAGACATTGGGTTCAGGTCTATCACATCAGGATTCGCTGGCACACGCACCCCCTCCGTGTGCGGGCTGTGTGGCTGTGGTTGTGGCTGGGGGGGGGGGGAGTGGGCATGCGCTGCATGAGCGATGAGGGAATCACCTCCTTCGGGTATGAGGGCACGGGGCGTGTGCTCCTGAGTGTGTGTGCGTGTGCACATGAGTGCTTTTGTGTGCTGCACTGCAATCAGGACTTTGCCTCCTTCAGGCACAAGGGCATGGGGCGTGTGTGTGCATATGATGTGCGCGTGTGTGTGCCTGTGTGTGTGCAGGTGCAGGTGTGCGCACGTGAACTTTATGTATTGTATCTTTTTATGGTTGTACATCTGAGCTCAAGCAAAAGACAAAGGGAGGGGAGACGTGCAAAAACATCATGTCTGCAGCCGCAGCCGCACACAGCTGCATGCCCACAGCAGACTCGACACACACACATGCACACAGAGAGAGGTATGCCCATAGCAGACTCAACACACATGCACAGAGAGAGGTATGCCCACAGCCACCGCACCAGCACAACCTCCACCCACCCACCCACATTCACCCCACCACACACACGCACGCACAGGAAAACACACAGGCACAGGCATACACACGTACGAGGGGCTGGCCCTCCTCACCTGTTGCTACTACACACACACAGGTACAGGCACACACACACACGTACAAGGGGCTAGCTCTCCTCACCTGTTGCTGTTTAGCCTCTGCAATGTGTGCCCCAGATGCTCGACTCTTGTCGCCCTTCTTGACACTGGTAGCCTTGCCCACAGCATCGCCTGAGATGTGTGTGTAAGTGTGGGTGCTTGTGTGTGTATGTGTGTACGCCTGCGTACACGCATGTTCATTTGTGTGTGTGCGTGTGGGCACGAAGCACGGTGCACAGCGCAACCCAATTGGCTGCCTGAACGCGCGCAGCTGCGCAGGCAACCACGTGTAAATTACACTCTCACACCAAGATACACACAAACACACACGCACACCTTTGCAGTGCGTGCTTGTGCAGGGCTGCCGCCATGCACTGCTGCACACACGCTCGCAGGATCAACGGTGTGCCCTGTATTCACAGCAGCACACATACACATAGCACACGTACACATAGCACACCTAACCAACATGCACTGCTGCACACATGTTTGTAGGATTAATGGAGCGCCCTGAATACACAGCAGCACACGCACACATAGCACACGTACACATAGCACACTTAACCAACATGCACTGCTGCACACATGCCTGCAGGATCAATGGAGCGCCCTGAATACGCAGCAGCACACGCACACATAGCACACCTAACCAACATGCACTGCTGCTCACATGCTTGCAGGATCAATAGAGCGCCCTGAATACGCAGCAGCACACGCACACATAGCACACCTAACCAACATGCACTGCTGCACACATGCTTGTAGGATCAATGGAGCGCCCCGAACACGCAGCAGCACACGCACACATAGCACACCTAACCAACATGCACTGCTGCACACATGCTTGCAGGATTAATGGAGCGCCCTGAATACGCAGCAGCACACGCACACATAGCACACCTAACCAACATGCACTGCTGCACACATGCTTGCAGGATCAACAGTGCGCCCTGTACTCGCAGCAACGCACGTACACAAGCACACCTAACCAACACGCACACACACGCATTCACCCACGCACGCACTCACATTCACACACGTGCACACCTTCAGCAGTGCATAGCCCATCTACTGGGCTGCCAGCACCACTGCTACGCCTGCGCTGGCCCTCAGGGGGGGGGGCACGTGTATTTGTGCGGGGGGTCTTGTCACCTGTTTGTGTGTGTTTGTGTGTGCACGTGTGCTATGCAAGAGGGTCTTGTGTGAGCTGTGTGTGTGTATGTGTATGTTTGAGAATGTGTGTGAGTGTATGCAAGGGGGAAAAGAAAAAGGGAAAGCAATGTGTGATAGCCTACAGTATACCACATCGTGCTGATTGTATTAGAATGGATTTTTGAAAGCAGCTACCACACTCACAGTTCCGGCACAGATCACACAGATCACACAGAGAATGAGGATCTTGATCACTACAGATGCCTCTAGTGTTGAAGCGAGAGAGAAACACCCAAGCGGTGTCAGCAGGAAAGACACATTTCTGAAGTGCCACTGGCAGATCAAACACCTCGCGAGTGGCAAACAGCTCTCTTGCATTCAGAAAGAGGAACATACGAGCTCCCTTTTATCACGGAAATGAGCACCAATCTCTGTAATAAAAGGAGCTCTGCGTTGTTCCTCCAGTCTGCGCTGGGACCTGCGCTGGGACCTATTCAGCGTTTCAACGTTGCAATGCACACATCCTCTGGCAGCAGCGATCACATGTGACGGATGGACCTGGCACTTTTGCCAGAGAAAAAGTGTGCACGCGAAATGAGTAGGGTCGGCCAGAACCGTACATATGCACCGTATATGACCGCATATTTGGTGATTTCCCTGCCAAAAATACCGTATATACACTGTATATATATGGTCCTGGCCAACCCTAAGAATGAGCTCAGGAGGGGAAATGCACATCCCAGTGTGGGAAGGAGGCGCACTGCTGCCAGAGGATGTTTGCAATGAATTAAAGTAGGGGCCTGACGCACGTGGCACATTGATCAGCAGCTTCACCTGCGCCTGTTTGTTCATGCACTGGTGTCAGGGGGAGTGTGTACATGAAGCGGTCAGTTGAGTACAAAAGCAGTCAGCAGGGGTACACGTACTATCGAGGTTTGCAGGGAGCGTGTACATGAAGCGGTCAGTTGTGTACAAAAGCAGTCAGCAGGGGTACACGTACTGTTAAGGTGTGTAGGGTCCAGCTGCTGCTGCTCCTGATCTACACTGTAGCTCGAGAGCATGGTATCGGCTGCATCTGCACGTGAGTGTGCTTGCGTGTGCGTGAGTGTGAGTGTGTGTGCATGTGTGTGTGCATGAGAATATGTGTGTACACGCGTCTATATGCGTGCTCGCAAGGGCTGTGTGTGGTTGGCAGTGTCAGCACGTAGCCCCCCCCCCCCCTCTTCCTCCCTCCCTACACACACAGTCTTAAAATGCATGCCCCAGAATTCCAAACGTCCATGCATAGAGATCACAATCATCAGATCTGACTCATACGCATGCACATGCACACCCACGAACACATACCCACAACCGCGCACACACAAACACATAAGGTTGGCCAGAACTATATACATACGGTTCTTTTGGCTTGGAAATCACCAACATACGGTGTATACACACGCATATCGTACCTATTATGTATACGTTTCTGGCCTACCCTACAAACATACAAACACGTACACACCTGCTTGTGGGGTGGGCATGTGCGCCACTACCGACGAAGAGGAGGGCCACACCTGCCCTGTGGGCCCCGCATCTTGCGTGTGGGTGTGGGAGGGTGGCACAGAGGAGGAGGAGGGGTGCGGTGTGGGGAACTGGCATGCGATGCCTGGTGAG
>Ga0307942_1000276_pt1 | contig 33361 bp, 34 predicted proteins | sample OrgLakmetagen175_FD_201846 | JGI IMG/M metagenome (GOLD analysis project Ga0307942, IMG submission 201846) | Saline water microbial communities from Organic Lake, Antarctica - #175 | ecosystem: Environmental > Aquatic > Non-marine Saline and Alkaline > Saline | place: Antarctica: Organic Lake... | reverse complement strand
CTGGAGGGAGAGGGAGAGGGAGAGGGAGAGGGAGAGGGAGAGGGAGAGGGAGAGGGTTCACTGAGTCTTAGAGGAGCCTTAGGTGTAGGGGGTTTATAATTGTAAGAATTCTGAAGGGGGGTGGAATGTTATTTTTGCTCACATTATTATGGCAGCCTATTGAGAACAAACAAAGTACAATGCGTGCAGAAAGCAGAACACGCCTTCCTGCCATGTCATGCAGGAGAAAGTCCCTAGAAATGTGTGGGCATAGGCCCATGCAATCAGCAGCTTTTGACCGAATCAACCCTACCGCGCGCGCTCTTCTCACCCTGAGTCATCAGGGACGCACTGAAAGGGACGCTTTAAAATGAACGTTTTTTTAACCTTGAGTTCCGTCATCAGGGGCGCTTTGAAAGGAAGCTTCTGGGCTACCAAAGCAGGTGTAAGTTGGCTCAGACAGGTTCTTCAACACCTCAGCCACAGCTGGGCTCTGTGTCACTCCATCTGTGTTGGGGGAAGGGTCCGTGACTAGGGCTGGAGTGGTTGCAATGATGCACTCCCATGTCCCAGATGCATCCTCAGCTTGCTGTATGTTGTATGTGTGTGTGTGTGTGTGTGTTTACATGTGTGTGTGTTTACATGTGTGTGCGTGTGTGTACATATGTTTGTGTGCAAGCGTGCGTTTGTGTACATGAGCTAAGCTACACATGCCGTGTCAACATCATAACTTTGCACGGTACTGCACCCGCACCCACCTCCAGCATTGCATTCAGCACTTCATCGGTTTCTTGAGCAAATAGGTCGATCAAGGGGCCTGGAAAAATTTGCCAAACCGGTACAGTAGTTGAGCACATATCAAACAGGTTAATGGATGAATGGAGAACTCCTGCTGCCGCTGCCATACCTGTTGAATTTTCCAGAAGTGAACGACACTGGGGGAATGTGCCGATGCACTTTATTCTCTCCAACAAAATGTTGGTCCACACATGAAGGTAAAGAGGGACCGAAATATCAAGGGCTGAGAGGAGGAGCTGAACCCATCACTTATAAACAAATTCCTGTCTCTCACAATCCATCACTCTACGGATTTCATCAGTCACATAGGGGTTCTTGAAAATCACAATCGTCCACACTCTCCCTTTTGTCAAACCTTTTTCTTATTGGCATAACACCTATTTCAGTTTTGACGATGCGTTAGCTTAGCCCACCTTTCTCTCCCCCCCAGCAATTTTTATGTTTCCCGATGCTCGAAAGGCCTGAACGAGGGCCCTCATCGATAAGAAGCACGCTATCTGTCTACCAGTTACGCTGAGGCTCAGCATGCCAAAAGGCCATTCTAGTCACGTTAGCGCCCTGTTACAACCCCCTCATCAGAGCACGCTTTCTGTTGATCTTCTTGAGACGTTGAGACCCTGTGCGAGGGCCCTCACTACCGAGTAAACGCTTTCTGTTTTGCCTGTCACGTACATTCAGGCCCTGTGCAAGGGCACTTGGTACTGTTGCATGTGAATTCTGCACCGCCACGCGGGCCTTTATCCTTTAGAACACGTTTTACCTGTTACATTGAAGCCCTGTGCAAGGGCGGCGGAAGGCCTCATAGCTTGCTGCTTGGCACTGCCTTCCACCATCCACATGCGTTTGCCCTTTAGATCGCCGTAGTAGGCCACGGAGCTCCTGTTTTGTTTCAGTACGATACCTCCCTGCAGCAGGACATGTGTGGAGAAAAATCGGGCATTATATTTGATTTGCTGATCTTACTCCTTACAAACACAATTTCCAGTCGCTTGCACAACACAAACATGACGACTATAAACTCACGAGATCATATAGGCAAGTATCGCAACAGCGAGGTTTTACAGGGGAAATCATGCATTCACCGTATACGCAGATGAGATGATGAGATCATTTTGGTAGACAGCTACAACAATGAAGGCAAACAGGGAAAAAAATACACTTGCAGTACACGAAGATGAGGTGATGAGATCGTGAGGAAGTAAAAGCTGGCGGGATTGAAGGCTGAGGTCATGCAATTATCCCCCTCCTGTATTGCAGAATCCAATTGCGTTTTCTGTTTGTTGCCCGTAGCAAGATGTTTTATGTTCACATTTGGCAATGCAGCATTGGCTTTAAATGGAACTGTATTATTCAGCTGAAAGCTAAAAAAAGGCAGACAGGCATCACATCACCTCTGCTGCACTTAACCCTCAGCAAAGGTTGCTGAGGGTTAAATGCAATAAAACTCTGATGCGTGAACAGCTTTCCCTTTCTTCCTTTTTTAGTTTGTATGGTGTCCTCGTGTCATCATAAAGTTATGGCAACTTTTTCTCCCATACGTAGGGTTGACAAGAACCATTAATATATACACCGTATATAACCGTATATTCGGTGACTTTCCTGCCAAAAATACGGTATACACACCGTATATATGGTTCTGGCCAACCCTACCTATATGCAACGCTGTGTTCAAGCCAGCAAACACAGAGCGTAGCACTGTGTGCACACACTCGCATACGCACCCTCACACCCACAATACACAATACACAACACACACCTGCGTGAACAGTGTGGCTGCAGAAGCCTCATGCATGATCAGCTCAGACCTGGCCTGATCGAGTACCAACTGCTTGTGGCTGGGGCTCTGGTCTGGCATCACCCTTTTGGTGTCGTGAGCTGCATGCGATCCAGGCCCTCCCGACTTTGCCTGCAGGCACGGCCTGCCGTTGTAAGGGTAGGAGAGGGCGGGGAGGCTGCTGGGGCAGGGGGTGGCTGCCCCAAAATCTGGCGGAAGGTACTCAATGAGCAGGTGTGGAACAGAGGAGGAGGGTTTGCTGCTGTCTGGGCTGGTGTGAGGTTGTGTCTGGAGGCGTAGGGTTGTGGAGAGGTTGGCGGGCCAACCCTTGACGGAGGCTACGTTGAGGAGAATTGAGCTGAAAGGCAGTCGTGAGGACGAGCCAGATGCCTGAGGAAGAAGGCGTAGTGCAAGGATTGTGTATGTATGTATGTATGTGTTCATGTGTTTATGTGTGTGTGTGTGTGTGTGTGTGTGTGTGTGTGTGTGTGTGTTCACTTGCTCGAACAGTTTAGTGCATGCTTGATGTCAGTGTCACCTCATCACACAGAGTATGCACAGTTCCGTGAGCATGCTGACGTCAGTGTCACCTCATCACAGAAAGCATCCATCGCAGATCCAAAAAAACTGTGCCCAGCAGTCAGGTCAGCCAGCAGCTTGGCGTGAGCCTCCAAGCTCCCTTCTACCCCTTCTACTGAAAGGAGTACGACTTTGCCATACACACAAAGTCTCTCAAGAGAGCCTTTCTCCTGGGCAGCCAAGAGAGCGCATGGCCACTTTCGCGCTTTGGGGTAGGCTGAGCTTGGTACCACCTTTTTGGACTGCAGCAAGACAACAGGGCGCAAACCAAATTTGGTACACATGCAAGCGTGGGCAGCTTGGGCAGCTTGCTGCTTGAGCCAATGCAGTGCTACTAGTCCAGAGTAATTCTGTACACAACTCACTGGAATGGAGACGCGGCCTTTTTTCCCCGGAAAGCACCACATAGATGTAGCAAGCTATAACATTGAATGTAATTATTTCGATGTCACTTCCGCTTTCCGTGACTTCTTATGGCGGTTCGCCCGGAAAATAAACTATTCTAAAAAATAGGGGAAACGCACTGGTATTTATGAGATATTGTTTGAAATGTGAGTCTCGCTAATTTGGATAGGGTTCGGGACAATACCACAGCTGCGCTGCATCTCTCACCAAATCGCTTTAACTGACTAGACTCTTTTGGAAATTATCTCTTTTTTCGACTCGCACCGGACACATGAATTGAGAACCTGAAAAAGTCTATGCTGATTAAAAGTTGAGAAGTTTTACAAGCATCAGCGTGCGGTAAGGAAAGAACACAACCAGATAAGTGCTCACCAATAATAAACAAAGAGAGACACGATCAACAGAGACCAATGAGCCAATGAGGATCCAGCGGGTTATCAGCCATGCAATCCAGCCTGCGCTTTGCCGTTGTTGATACCTCACATCTGCTCAACCTCTGTGGTAGAGGAGCTTACCGGCCAAAGTGGCACCTTTCCCTTAATCAATGTGGGGAGTTTTCCTGTTTTTCTATTTCCTCTTTTCCCTCTTGTGCGCCCTCTGAAATTCATTTGCCCGCAACCTCCTCTTGAGGCAAACCTTGCCGTCCAGCAGCTGCTGGACCACTAGGTGTGTTAGGAGTGCGCAGCGCCACATGCAAAGCATAAATTGACGGGCTCACCTGCAGCATAACAGCACTTGCACAAGGTAAAAAGGTGGTGTGCGAGGGAAAAAGCGAGCGCCAGCAGGGAACCAGTGCATAATCATGAAACATGAAAGCCTATTAAAAGCGCAAAAACTGCACTATCACACACAAACCGTGGCTTGCATATTTTTTACCTTGCGACTGACTCCAAATGGAGATAATGCGCGTTCTAGCTCTTTAAGCGTCTCAGCGTGTGCTGCACAACAAAGGATATAAGGTGATTTTTTAACAATCGACCATTGATGTAAGTGCGTAGGTGGTTCCAAAATGATTGTGCACAAAGTAAGGCTCATGGACAGAAGCGTTATTTGTTATTTGTTTTCAGCAACAATGAACTTAAGCATGTGTATGTGTGTATACAGATTGTCGTGGCTGGCAAAAACAGTGTGGGCCTTACCTTGATTCAGATGCATGCGTGGGACTGTAGGTAGTGTGTGTTTGAGGTTAGGAGGTATAACCAGCGGGCAGTAAGCCGCCCCCGGGCTCAAAGCCACCTCCACTCTAAACCTCTTCGGAGAGGTCACTGGGAACTGCAAAAGCATAGCGTCAAAAAACCGCAACGAAACTCCCTGGTTTGTTTGTGCAGAAATACAAGTAACATTTCATAGAGATTAATGAATTCAGTTCTAGGTGTGAGTCATGGGCTGGATAAGTGCCATTTCCCTGCCATATGGGCGGCGTGGGCATATGAGTGCAGCTCTTGGTCCAAATTTCACAATTTTCTTGTTTCCGGGTAATCTTAGGGTCAAACCACACCCATTGCAGCAAAAGAAGGGGGATGGTGAAAATTTGCCCCAAAGGACTTAGTGCGTGGGCCAGTTTATTGGGCAAAAAGGGTACATGTCTGGAAACTCTGGAAGTGTGCCGTGCCACCAATGAGGGTTTAGAGCTCTTCAATATGCTCCCCAGGGATGCCCTGCCAAGTGTTATGGTCTGGAATGCTGGGGGTGGGCAGCAGTGGGCAGCGACAGCTGTCAAATAACCAAGAATCTGTGCTCAGCTCCCCCCAAACACAAATCCAACTTGACCAGGTATCTTTTTTGCAACATTGAACACGATATAGTGACAGTTCCAGCTCATGAGGAGCTGGGAGTGGGCGCTAAACCGTTTCAGAACACCACATTTTTGAGTTATAAAAATGAATCTTGTCCAAAAACTGGCTCTGCAGTCCATGCATCCCGTCCAGAGCCTAATTGTTCGTATTTGATTCTGCCAATAATGAGGTCAAAAGGGGGTCATAAGCCGGACCCACTCCAGGAGCCCGGACCTTCGCCAAGACGTCAAGGATATTATTTATAACATCCCTACATTTTTTGGAGTCGGGGAGACCTTTTGTAAACCAACCTTATGGCAGGGAATTCTACCCATCACTCCTGGGCAACGACATGAATTGAGTGTGCAAGGCAGTGTTTTTTCAAGTCAATAAACCATATCGATCGATATAAAAACATGGGTTTCCGACTTTTAGAAATGAGATGAAATCAAAATTTAGGGGTGTCGACGAGCCCCTGTTTAAACAGTTCTGTGGCCCTCCGAGGGCCTTTGAAGGCCCTCACAGACCACAAATTCCAAAACATTTCCAACATTTAATTATCATGTTAAAATGAGCAGAAAACCCCCACCAAACAAAGGCCAGGTTTAGGGAGTGGGTTAAATTAGCAGAGCTGGTGATGGTGGTGGTGCCAGGGTCAGTTGCGGATGAGCGCATGTTCAGCACCTAAGTACATCTGTAACCCACAGCGCAAACACAGGTTGCAAGCACAGCACTAGACGTGCTGCACTCGAGGGTTTAGAAGCTCAGATTATAGCGTGGAGAATTTCCCATACCTAGAGGCCATTCTGGAGTGGTTCAGCGCAAATAAACGACGTGGAATTGTTAAGACAAAGGACCAATCTAGCACAGTCTTGGAGACAGTTTCCTCCTTACAATTCCAGGCAACCTTATTGGGTTGATGCAATACTTTTGAACCTTACAATTCACTTACATATACCATTCACCATTATCACCTGCGGCCTCCCGGCGGGCTGGGGCAGCAAAATAATATTGATATGAGAACCCAATTCCTCAAATTCCCAGATTGGGGGGTGATATGAAATCAAGTTTTTCCCAAATAATTTAAATAACTGGTGCAGGGATGCTTATATATGTTCAAGTAAGGCTCCTGAGTACTTCAGTAGATTTTTTCCGGGCAGCAACGCTGGCTGGCATGGCTAACCTGAATGCAGGTGGTGCACATACGTACCCACGCAGGTGGTGCACATACAAACCCATGCATGTGGTGCACAGACGCACCTATGTAGATACCTAGTATGTTGCTACCCTGTGACCAAGGCCCACCAAAAGAAATTGAGTCGGTACAGGCTGTTACGCACCGATTTATTCTCGTACATGCGAAAGACAATGTGAGTTAGGTAGTCCAATTCTGGCGTGGCGTCAAGCCTTTCTTGGCTGGATGCTGAAACGAGTGGGAGGCCATCGTGGCCTGGCCGTAGATGGCAGAACCTGAACGCAAATCCAAAAGATGTTTACAGCATGGTCATTTTGCTCATGCCGTACTCAAGATCTTGATATGATGTAGTCTCATAAACACACATACCAGATGGTGTCACAGCAGAGCGAATTCATGTGTGCATGCTAGACGGCAAGCAAACAAACAGACACGCTAGACGGCAAGCAAACAAACAGAAACGCTGGACCTCAAGGTCAACGCACCTGAGGACGTTGACAAGAGAATGGATGTGTGACTCCGATGTGAAGTAGATCCGTGTGCGGACATGCCTCAATGGACTGCGTGAACAAGTTGAAATAGTATACTTTGACATAAGTGTATCAGTGATTGAGCTGAAAGCACAATGAGGCCTCAATAAAGGCAGCGGTAAGCGACCAGCATTGTCTCAGACAAATAGCAGCACAGAAGCAGGGCTGGGCTAAAGCAGCTCCAGAAAAAATGCCCTGGTTTATGCAAAAGGGGAAAAGGCTGAATAATTGAGCACTTGCTTGAATGGTGCAAGTGAGATGCTCCAAAAACAACACTTCAGCGGTAGACTGAATCAGCCGCTCCTTTCCTGCAAAAGGTACCAACTGGGTGAGAGCGCCAAGTGCTGGGCCAGCAGTCACGACCACACGTGCACGCACACACACACACACACACACACACACATACACACACGCACACACACACACAAGGAAGGACAGACTACATGAATTGTGTAACACAATGCAGTGGAACCACGTCTCACATAAATCAAGGCTAAGGATCCTATTTAGTTGTCGCATCAGACTTGCACTGCGCAGAACCATGCATCCATCCAGTGTGTGTTGTTTAGAGATTGTAGATGAAAGCTCGACACATTACACATAGCACCTGTTAATGTCGTGCGCAAACGTCGGGCACAGCCGATGCAGGGTTTCGGGCTCCTCTGCCCCTCCTCCGCCTTCCCCTCGCCAATCCTCACCCTCCTCTTTCCCTTCCCCTCCCTCCTCATCAACTCCTCCCAGTCTTTGCATGAATGAAGCGGCAGCCCCTTCAAGTCCCTCATCCAGCCGCTGTGTACCGTCGCTCTCGCTCCTATCCTCCTGCAGATATGTGTGTGTATGTTTGGTGGCAAACTTGTGCAGCAGCAAGAAGTTACGGCTTGTTAAGGTACGACAGGAGTCTATAACATGCACATACAAACGACATACACACACGCACACACGCACATATAAACCGCACAGAAACACGCACACACATATACAGATGGCTGTAACAGCGGGAAAAGTGTGAAGAATTAAAGTACGACGAAGCACGGGGATGTGAGCAAAAATACCAATGATCAGCTCAAGCTTGAGGCACTTGTTGACCTGCAAGTACACAAAATTACAATTGCAAGTACCCATGCACTTGGTACACAATGTTCAGTGCTTGTAGTGAAACTAAAAGGAACACAGAACGTTACTCACGAGTATGGGGAGTTTGTCATGTGACAAGTTCTTGGAGCGCGTGCTTTTTGGGGGAGCTGATTGGGCAGAGGAACGTACGTCAACGCTAGCCCGCCGTTTCTGCAACACAGAAGAACCAACAGCATAGGCACCATGTTTTTGGAAAGTTGTGGGAAATTGTTTGTCAGGAACTACTCACAACACAATGAGCCTTTGAGCGAGAACAGCTCGAAAGGGACACTTAAAAGATTGAGCGGATGAGGAAACCTAATATTGTACCGGCTTCTACAAGACAGCCTAGCTAACTCATCCTCAACACCAGCTGAGCCAGGTGGGCATGTGCAACACTTGAAAGACATAAAACAGGGACGCACGTGGAAAGGCAATTCCTGCTCTGGCGTATGATTGGAAAAAAGTAACACAGGGACGCACGTAAAAGGCAATCCCTGTTTTGGCGTAGTGATTGCAGAAAATAACACAGGGACGCACGTGGAAAGGCAATTCCTGCTCTGGCGTGGTGACTGCAGAAAGCGTCCCTCTTTTGTTGCGCAACTGCTCATCTTCAAGGCAGGTGCGCCCAAACTCTGCGTAGAGGAACAGCACGTAGCAGGAGAGCACCTGAGATCGGGGTCCAGCTGTGTTCTAGCGGTGTGCCATGCAAGGTACAAAGTTTGAAAGGCAACAAAACTTGTAAGGTACAAATGTGGTGCTGCATAGCAATACAGACCTCCTTCAAGGAGGCTCCACTATCCGCTACACCATCCTATTGGGAGTGGACGGCACCACCAACAACACTCACACACTAGAACCTCTCAAGTACTTAAAGTCTTCATTCTCAGAGGGTTAAGAAACTTGCTTACAAGCTCCATATGCACTCTGTTTATTATGCTGCTAAGCCTGTCCATTCCAGGCGCGCACTTTCCAATATCAACACTCATCAGGAGTCAAGTTCAGGTCAAACTCGCAAACCTGCTGATCCTCATTTACCTCTTTCTTTTACTTTGTGGTGGAGGAGTTTCACAATACCCAGAACAAAGTAGCTCCTTTCCCCCTAATTATTGTGGAGAGTGGTGTTTACTGCCTGCGTAGCTTTTTATTAGAAGGCAACGTGCAGCAGCTAGCCATGAACTTACTTTAAAAACGATATGCAAACTTACATTTCAGAAAGGCTGCCTACAACAGGCTTTCCTTATTTTAGAAAGAGAACTGAACATCTGATTCACGCTTGTCAATCAATGAATGTGCACACACAGCTGCCAGCCTTGAGCAGAGTTCTCTTACTTCAGGAGAGAGGAGAGAACTATGAAGCAAACCACGGCATGTGTTAATGAGCCCACATGTCACTGCCTTGCCTGTAAACAGGCTGTCAGTGTATGCGTGGCCTTCCAGCATGCCATCGTCTTGTGTGCTCGAGTCAGCTCTGTTTTGGATTTCTCCCTCCCATGTCCCAGCGGTCACAAGGCTCTCCTCCCTGTGCCAGCAAGAACAAGCCAGCAATAAGACATAGCACGAGCATCGCCTCATTCTTCATCAGCGCTACCTCCTTGTATGAATATGCTGCACCTTGAACACGCGTACGTATCGACGCACCCATACACATCCCATACACACCTCATTCACACCGCATACACACCTCATAGCACACCTCATAGCACACCTCATACACACCTCATACGCACCTCATACCCTCATACACACCTCATTCACACCTCATTCACACCGCATACACATATCATAGCACACTTCATAGCACACCTCATATACACCTCATAGCACACCTCATACACACCTCATAGCATACCTCATACAAACCTCATAGCACACCTCATACACACCTCATAGCACACCTCATAGCACACCTCATAGCATACCTCATAGCATACCTCATACAAACCTCATAGCACACCTCATACACACCTCATAGCACACCTCATAGCACACCTCATAGCACACCTCATACACACCTCATAGCACACCTCATAGCACACCTCATACACACCTCATACGCACCTCATACGCACCTCATACCCTCATACACATCTCATTCACACCTCATTCACACCTCATACACATCTCATAGCACACCTCATACACACCTCATAGCACACCTCATACACACATCATAGCACACCTCATAGCACACCTCATAGCATACCTCATAGCACACCTCATACACACCTCATAGCACACAGGTCTGCCAACAGCTTGCCCACCAGCTCCTTGGCAATCTTGGATCCTATGCTCAGCTTGCTCATGGGCTCGAGTCCATACCTGCGTTCATTCCATTTTGCAAATGCTTGAAAGGGGAATGAGTTGCATAAAAAGTGTAGCAGGAGGAATTCATGTGCGAACATAAGGATGTTATGCATACCGTTCTTCCTTGTGATCTTGTCCAAACAATAACCGGCCTGCGTGGTGCACAATCCTACAAAAATCCGTATCAAGGCTGGCAACAACTACAACGGTTGATCTGCTCAACTCGCTTAGAATTGCACTTGTTGTGCTTGACAGTTCCCTTGCAAAAAGTAGGTTTGAGCAAATATCAAGCATATCAAGAAACACGCACTCATGGGGGATGACAGTGTCTGCAAGCTGCTTGGCGGTCGTGTAGAGCTCCTGCGCACACACGTGTGTATGCATGTGGAAGGCCTTGGTATAAAAAGACGTGCGTACCAACTTGCATTGCCATTAATATGTAAGGGGGGTGAGTTGCCTCTCCTCAGCCGTGCAAATTACCTTGACCATCAGAAAGCAAGTACACAAGGAAAGCATTTTGACCTGAAAATGCAAGGTGGGTGCCGGCAATCGCTTTCCGTCTTTTGTAAAATAGCAGAAAAGACGCAATCACATTGTTGCTTTCATATTACACACATGCCTATTACTAGCTGCAGGAGCAAGCTGTCCTCTTCTTCCTGATTTCTTGCTGAGCGTACAGCCGTCCCTGCTACTTACAGCTTATATACGTGAAAAGGGGTTACTCTTGGGTGCGTTCTGAGGGAGTGCCCTAGCCCTAATTTCAGGGTCGGCCATAATTGGTGGCATGAACTTCGCACATAAAGCCTACATACAGTATAGTATGTTTATGTACATACGGTGTACATACAGCGTACAGCGTACATACAGTGTACATGTGCATACGGTGTACGGTTTACATGAAGTGTATACAGTGTACATTCAGTGTAGCTGAAGCGTACAGCGTACAGCTTGCAAACGGTGTATAGTTTACTTACAGTGTAGCTGAAGCGTACAGCGTACAGCGTACATACAGTGTACACGCAGCATACATTCAGCGTACAGCATGCATACAGTGTACATACGGTAAACCTAAAGCATACAGCATCCATGCATTGTAGCGTACATACAGTATATTTACGACGGTATAAAAGTAATTGTTAGTAGGGACACCTGCGATGCATGGTCACAAACACCCTGTCGTGCACGGTTATGACCAACCCTACTCGTTTGCCAAGAGCGTGACCCACCTTCAGGCTGATGTCCAGGTGGCTGTTGTGAAGGGCATCGTGTTTCCTGCAGGGGCGAGCAAACGAAGAACAATTAAGACACAGGGCATGTGAACAAAAAGGGGCGAGCAAACAAAGAATAGTCAAGACACAGGGCATGTTAACAAGAAGGGGCAAGCAAACGAAGAACAGTCAAGACACAGGGCATGTAAACAAAAGAGTCCTTGCCCTACAGTGCCCTCCCATCAAGCTTTAAAAGCATGCACGTGCTGCCTGCAGCAAAGCATGTACATATGCAGTTATGATCAATCCCTAAATAGCATGTACACCCAAAGCAGGCCAGTCTCACTCAAGTACACATGTTCATGCACAAAGAGCCACTGCACCACGCATGCTTCACGTCACACGAGGCACTTATCAGGTCTGAACAACACACTTACACACAAAAGTAACAACCACGCACAAGGAATTGACATCACAAGTCACGCATATTAAAAGACACACCAAACACTCACACACTGTCATAAATGTCAGGGATTTTTGAGATGTCATAAGTCCCTTCCTGCTCGTCCTCTCCTTGGCCCTTGCTCTTGGGCTTCTTGTAAAACTGTTTGTATAACTTCCTCCTGCATGGCACATGCAGGAGTCGGCCAGATTAATCTATAACAATATATAATATATACAACCATGGGTTTCAAGCAGGAAGATATTGAAGTGCACAAGCATACATGGTGTGCAAACATGGGTTTTTGAGAGGGAAATTCCAAAGTGCACGACCTGTCATAGTGTGTACGGTCCTGGGAAACGATTGATACCTATTCTATACAGTGCAAAACTCTCTCACTCACTGGATAAACCACACTAGTTTGAACCCCACGATTATAGGAAACGTATTAATAATGGCCATGCATCTCCGTTGCTGATCATCTGCGTTGCTGATCATTAATTAGCAATACCACACGGAGCAGAGGCAGCTAGAAAATCGCACCAGCGGTCATAGAGGAGGAGCATGCGCTCGCCACTACAGGGTTTTCCTGGTTCCAAAACCCACTCCTCCGGAGCCTGCACAAGTTGCATGCAGGATAGACAAATAATAGGAGGCACGTTTTTGTCGCTGTTTTTGTCGTCCAAGCAACAACGCTTAAACGGTTTAGTAAATGAGCACATATAGTAAGACCTGGCACCCCACCCTTTGATGCACACAACAGATATGTTAATCAGAAATGAGTGTGGTAATTTGCAGCACCAGTAAAACGTGCAGTCACTTCATCGACCATGTTGGACAGCATTAATATTTGATAGGGGTGACATTTACATATGTCAGTTTAGTGTATATCTGTATATAGTGTGAAGTATATACGTATTATATAGTAATACGTACGGCATTTTTAACAGACTACCATACATGCGGTCATATGTCGCATGCATACGGCTCTGGCCAACCCTGTTCATTGACCTGCCTAAAACATATCTTGCCTATAGCAAACACTTTCTTACAACCTGCCTCAGTGAGTTTGCAGCGGACCTCGTTTATACGTCGCTTAAGACGCAAGTGTATGAAATACAAGCTGTTTATGACTAGTTGTCAATCTCTAAAGCACTTCTTAGTAATTCAACCTGACAATTGTCTTGTTCCTTACATGCTTGCTTTACAACACTCGAGTAGGCATGCGGAACTTTCCAGCAGTCCTCTTTGTGCAGGGTGTGGAAAAACAGCTTTTGGTGTTAGAAAGTGGAGACGTCTTTTGTAAAACAGGCCCGCATGCCTCTCACCTGGGATATTGAGCTGTAAGGCTTGGCACCACCGCGAGTACCTAGTGAGCAGACAGAAAGACACACTGGTCAGTACAGGGAACACATGATAATCCAATGGTATATCAAAGCACCTTACACGCCACCGCATGGTTCCAGAATACCATTTTTAAACGCAACGTAACAAACGGCCATACCGTAGGGACATGTACTCGTTCCGCACCCCTCAAAAAAAGAGTTATATTTACCCTGTCCGCACCAATCCGCACCCCTCTCAATATATAATTTAGTGCTTGCCGCACCAATCCGCAGGGGCAAAATGCCCTCAGAACCGCACCAAGGGACTCAGAGGTGCATTCCATAACACATTAACATAGTTTTTGTCCAAGTGCACTGAGAAATTTATTGAACTGAGTCTGGTTGCTGAACTCTGTCATCCATTGTACATTGTGCATCAACTGGCACTAGTTTTGTCTTCTAGTCTTTCTTAACTCAAGTATCATCACCATCTTTTTCCCCATCCCTCTCCTCATTGCCCCCCTCTTCACTGCCCCCCTCCTCACTCCCCTCTGCGTCACTCCCCTCCTCAATGACGGGAATGATGACAGCTGGGTGCCACCAGTTGCACCTGGCCCGCCTGCGCGCGACGCTCCTCGTCTTCTTCCGCTCGCGGTCCGGGCGCTTGTTCTCCTGCTGCTTCATTCTGGCCTTGCTGAGAATGCTGTGCATGCCGAAGGCGTCCTTGCGTGGACGGCCCGGCTTGCGCTTGTGCTTGGCTGCCTTTGCTGCACGCTGTTGATTGTCTGCACGCTGCTTCTGCACTTGCTGCTTGAACTTCTGCCCTTCCTCTAGATGTTGCTGCTCACGCTGCTCGGCGGTTGGGGGGGGCTTGCAGAAGCTGGCCATCCCTGTCTGGACACGCCCCACAGGGGCTCTCGGGGGCTCTTTCCCACTCATGACCCGTCAAAAACTCAAAAATAATTATTTAAATTTAATCCGCACCAATCCGCACCCCCTCAACTATTTATATATTTCAAGGGTGTGAGCTCGCCGCACCCCCCAAAAACAAAATAATTGCGGCGTGATATATTGTTCGTACGGTACTTACTTAAGTGTTGCACAACATACATACCTTGAAGTGTTGCACAACATATATACCTTGAAGTGTTGCACAACATATATACCTTTGTCGACATTCTCTGTGAGGCAAAGCTGATGGAGCTCCTCGACTAAGCTGCCAATCAGGTCTACCAAGCGTCGCAGCAGCTGCCTGGGGTGGTCCGGCATGTGCATGAGCCTGCATGGTGTTGAATTGTAAATGCAAATTAGTTAGTAGCTGCTGGTGGAAATGGTTGTGCACGTGCACGTGCCAGGGAAGAGGATTTGAAATGATATCGATTGATTCTTGGAAAGGAGTGGCAGCTGTTTGGAGTAGGCTGGAGTGCAGCTACTTTTCCGGGGAAGCATTTACAAGACAGATCCACGTGCGGCTATATACGTAGCAGACGTCACAGAGTGAAGGCCTGCAAGGAAACGTGTAGGGAACGTTACAAAACGCGCGTGCAAGCATTATTGCTTCAGGGCGTGTGCTCACATGGCAGAAGTTGTGCTGTTATAGGGATCATTAAAAGCTTGTTGTTCATCAACCTCACCCCTGAACACTGCTCAAAAGTCTTTGCAACTCACCGTGAGCGTCCACATATAAGACCTGGGCATCCTATTACACCCCTGGACACTGCTTACCTTCAAACTCCTTCACAATCCATACGACTGCTGCTCAAAACAAAGGAGAGCATGCCGCTGCCAGTGAGACAAAGCGGTTGGCACACCCCAAAGTAAAGTACAAACCTTGGGTGATCAGGTGTGCTAGGCCTAGGGGCTGGTCCTGCCTCTTTGGACCCCGGTAGGGAGGACTGGGGTTTTTCTCCAGCGGGGGAAGTAGGAGCTGGAGGTCCCTGCCCACCTGCAGAATGTAGAGTTAAGACAACAGGTTTGGAACAACACCCGCAGGCTGTGAAGCTTCGTCTCAAACATGCGTCACATTGAATGTATAGAAACACACTGCTTGATTAGTCCATTGCCTGATGCAGGTTCAGAGGAATAAAATAAGCAGAGTAGGCTCCTTCTTGTTAATAGGATTATTGATTGAAGTATGTGCCTGAACCTGCATATTTCGATCAGTTATAAATATATGTGTCTTTGTCATATAGGATTAAATGACTGAAATATGTGTTTGAACCTGCAGTCCTCCCACGTTGCCCTCCTATTGCAATCCCTATTTCATCTCCTGCAGGGTTGCCGCCGCCGCCACCGCTGCTGCTGCTGCTGCTGCTGCTGCTGTTGCTTGCATGAGCACGAAAACCAATTGAGCTAACATAAATGACGTTTAAAGGACTGTCCAAAATTGGTGTAGTGGCAGAGGATAATTTCTGTGCAGACAAAAACGATGCGCACAATTGTAAGAGTCTAGGCTCTATAAATAAAGAGCCCAATAGTTCTGGAGCACGACAGAAGAAGTTATACTCATCATGATGTGTATCGAAGGGGGAATGCCACGAAGAGCCCCCTGTGTCTCAATCCCACGCCCACAGACACGAAAGAAACACACAACCCTGGAGCCCACACACCTGCAGCAGAGCTGCCAGCAGCTCTTCCTCCAGCCGCTGAGACTGCAGCAGCTGCCCTGGCCTCCGCTTCAGCAGCTTGTACTGTCTCAGCAGGTCCAAACAGACTGCCAGGAACTGCAGAGTTTGTGGGGGGGGGGCATGCTGATGCGCAGTCATTTTAAAGTAGCGCACGTACCTGACTGTGGAGCATCGGTGCTGACCTTGCATCTTGGTTGTTATACCGTACACAATAAAGAATCATATGGGCGGGTCAAAACCGCACATATGTACAAATGCAATAATTTAATAAGCTTGCGTGCCAAGAACACTGCAGTTACGCGTGTGAATGAAACAACTCTGAGCAAGCACGCTCTGATAGGTATGATCAGGACCAGCGTGCTCTTGTAAACGCAGAAGCAAAAGCATGAGGACAGGCTCAACACCCACCCATTGACCTCCTTGGAGTGGGTGCCCTGGTGCCTACTGTGCTGGAGTTCCAGTCAAGCATGCTGTCCAGGTTCTTTAGGTCGTCAGAGCTACCTTCAGCGCAGGCAGAGGAAAATACGGAGGGGCTCGGACTGCCTGCAAACCTAATACAAGGGAAAACAGACAAGAAAGAAGAATTTGCAGGCAGATGAGTTAGCACACGTATCGGTCAAAAAAAGGGTGGAAAAGGCAGCGAAACAATAAGGGAACAGAGACAGCGTCAAAGGTTAGGCTGGTTATGTCTGTGCCTGTCATTCTTTTCATGCAAGGTGATTTCTTTTACCTCTTTGTCAGTTTTAGATATCAACAAACAAAGACGCCCACGCACGCAGCTATGCTCTTGCCATCGACAAACAACCATTCACATTGTGCGCCAACACAGGCATGTGGATCAAAACTATGACGGACCTGATTTGAAAAGTAGGAGAGAGAAGCTGGAGAAGACAAAGTAACTTGCAGGTATGTTTGGCATGATTGTAGTTGACATTGTGGGAGGTTATGAAGCCTCTTGCAGAATTGCAAGGCATGAAAAGTGACAGCTTTTTTGAACACAATCCAATGCGCGGTGCACTGTCATGTGCACTTTGCACAGGGCATCATCCTTTACGTTATGCACTTTCGTATGCACTTTGAACAGTGCATCATCCTATGCACTACGCACTTTGTACCATGCACTTATTGCACAGGTTCCTGTGCCTCACGAAATCTACCCAGCATCGTCATACGCCCTTGGCACACCAGGCACTGCTTCGCTTTTCAATTACAAAAAAACTATATCCTACAGCAGTCCTGCATGTCGTCCACGGCTCTTTATCTCACTCTTCAAATGAGTCACTACGAATCAAAAAACCCATCGATTCAGTTCTCGTCTCACCCTGAGTATGGCACGGCACCCCCAAGAGGGGGGAGCGGAGAGGAGGGGCAAGTGACAAAGGAACCACCGCCTGTGTCTTCGGCAAGCTGCAGGTCAGTGCAGCAGTTTCAAGACAAATTTGTCGGTGAACAGGCCTCCATGTTCACAGCTAAATATTTCCTGGATATATGCCAAGCATGATAACAGATGCCGAGCAGTGCCAAGCATGTCAAAAGATGGAGCAATGGGAGGGTGTGTCTGTGCTATTTGTGTTGTGCTGTGGCACAGTTTGTGGTTTGTGCCAATGCTAGATACCCCCGTCCATTCACCATACAGTTTGTGTGTCTGAAGGGTGGCTTCAGACCTGTAGATTGCATGTGTATTTGTGTGCTCTTGTGCCTGTTTGTGCGCTGCGTGTTTAATGCGTTTTGGGCATAAGAACTGTATGGCATGGAAAATGCACGGTTGCGTTCCATCAGTACAAGACCCTGTTTTTTATATTGATTTACCGTACCAAAATTATATCACCCCGCAAAAATAATGTTTTTGAAGGGTGCGGCTAAGTGCGGACAGAAAATTAAATAAATAATTTTAGGCCTGCGGATTGGTGAAAATGGCCTAAATTGGTGAGAATGGCTTTAAAATGGCCTGCGGATTGGATTATAATAAATATTGAAGGGGGTGCGGATTGGTTGCGGACTTGCAAAACTAAATATTTTTTTTTGGGGTGCGGGATGATTAAATTTTGGTACGGTATAATCAGACTCACCAGCCAATTTTCGTCCCTAAAACAAACCTCATCATTTTTGACTTTTAATGGTTCAGGGTAGCAAATAAAACACTTCTGCACAAAAAAAAGGGTAGGGGGTCCGCTGTGTGCGTCGGGGGCTGGATTTGTGCCATTTCCCTGCCTAAAAGGAGGTTGTACACATGCATGGGTACAGAAGTGTGACTCTATATTCGAATTTCACCATTTTTCTGTTTCCAGACACGTTTTGGGTTACACTTTACCCATTACAGCAAAAAAATGGGGGGAGAAAACTCGCCCCCAAAGGACTTGGTGCGTGGGCCTGTTTGCTGGGCAAAAATGGTGCATTTCTGGAAACCCTGGAAACCACGCTTTCTGGCCACCACCTGGGTGTCGGGAATCCTTCAGTATGCTCCCAGGGCATGCCCTGTCAAGTTCTATGGTCTGGAATGTTGGAGATGGGCCGTGGTGGGCAGCAACAGCTGACATTTTTAATAAACATCAGGCTCTGGTCAGCCCCTCCGAGCACAAACTGATTTGACAAACAATGCCAGATGAACTATTCAACAAAACTCAGCCTATCAGACTCACGAGGGAAGGGTCAGCTGTAGGTAGACAAATATTTGAGTGGTTGAACATTGTTTTTATGCTTACATGCGCCCAGCAAAACAATCGCAACCCCAAACGGTTCAGCGGTTGGTGCCTGATTGTAAATTGCACTTTTCCCTGCCAAGGGGGTCCAAAACCGGACCTTCACCCTAGACCCCCGGACCTTCACCAAAATAATGTCCCCAATACAATTGCAAACACCCCTGGTAAGTTGATGGCACCGGGGAGAAGCTATTAGAAATCCACTTTCTGACAGGGATTTCCACCCTGCCCACCTGGGCACTCAATTGCACAAACTGAGTGTGCAGGAGTGCTTAGATGTGTCTAACTAAGGCTCCTGACTACTTAAAAGTGGAAAAGCATGCAGGCGTTTTATCAAACAGGAATGGTGGGTCTGATTTATAAAAATGGTTTCTCGCATCTGAACACCAGATGAAGTCTTGATCTCGTACCTGTGCATCAATGACACGCTTGCACCTCTGCATCTCCTCACTGGCGCCTTTCCCAAACGCCTCAAGCATACTGGCATCTTTGTTTACCTGAGAATCAGACGTACAAAGCAATTTTTAAACAATGATTCTAGCCGACTGTTGTCTTGTCCTATCCTATTGACACAAACTTGATTTCTCTGAATTCATTCACGAGTATGATGTGTGATGACGGCTGGGTGTTGTTCCAAACAGCATGCCAACTTTATTCAAACAAGAACCTTCTGCACCCCAATTGACAGGTGTATCAAGCTAACTCCAGCCGCTGCTCCGGCAGTCGGTGTGCCTTGGTATCTCGCATTCATTCTCACTAACTATTAACATGCGGGAGCCTACCATTAATGAATTTGAGATGTGCTGTATGAAGGACAAAATACAAAATAAGTAAACTGAATAGACTTAGACCTCCCAGCCTACCACGCTTGCAAGAAAGGGAGACAACTCGTACTGAGTTTTTTTTGCGCGTAATTATCATTAATGTAAATGGTATAACATTTGCACAACATAAATGTCCTAACATTTGCAGGGTTAGGACTACACAGTTGCGCACCAAGGACACAAGGATGGGCGTCAAACTTGCCCCCTCCAGATCCAACAGTCCTTTGGTAAAGGCAGCCGCGCTGCTCTGTGGCGAAAAGCAGGAAGTTGGAAACAAACGCTTTTGCTCACTCCACTATGGTTCGCTGGTTGCTCATTGGATTGTGTGCTCATTGAAATTGCTTGTTTGCTTTACCCTATCATGAGAAGTTTGCCTAGGGGTAGCACATGTACGCAGCAGAGTACAAAATGCGTGGCTTTGCACAGAAAGTACAAAACGCCCAAAAGGGCGCACCTGGACGCGGCCCTCATCACTGGAGTAGATCTTGAGGTCGTGTCTGTATGTACTGTGAAGACGTAGCAAACCACCGCCTGGAAAAGAAAGGGCATTAACAAAAAGAGCGGAAATTGGGATCATGTCACAGCTACGTTGCAAGCAGTGCAGAGTGCCTCCAGAATGGAAATGGCAGTTATGAATGTAAGTGACCTCCTGTGCTGTAAGTCGTGGAGGCTCCAGGAATCAGCACGCCTGCACACTAAATGCCCAGCCTTTGTGACAGGTCCAGCCCAAAACAGCATAACGAAAGTAAACGCTTTGACGCACACATTTGCTCAAATGAAAGAAAGCAGAGAAAGTGTGGAAGCTGCTGCAAAAAAATGGCATCCCTGCCTGCCTGCCTGGATGAATATTTGTTTACCTGCCTGCCTGCCTGCCTGCCTGCCTGGATGGATGTTAGTGAACCTGCCTGCCTGGATGGATGTTAGCATACCTGCCTGCCTGTATGATGGTTTGCGTATCTGCCTGCCTGCCTGGATGGATGTATGCGTACCTGCCTGCCTGGATGGCTGTTAGCGTACCTGCCTGCCTGGATGGCTGTTAGCGTACCTGCCTGCCTGGACGGCTGTTAGCGTACTTGCCTGCCTGGATGGATGTATGCGTACCTGCCTGCCTGGATGGATGTTAGCGTACCTGCCTGCCTGTATGAACGTTTGCGTACCTGCCTGCCTGGATGGATGTATGCGTACCTGCCTGCCTGGATGGATGTTAGCATACCTGCCTGCCTGTATGAACGTTTGCGTACCTGCCTGCCTAGATGGATGTACGCGTACCTGCCTGCCTGGATGGCTGTTAGTGTACCTGCCTGCCTGAATGGAAGTTGGCAAATCTGCCTGCCTGGATGGCTGTTAGCGTACCTGCAGGCCCGTGACGAGGGTACATGCAAGCGCGGAAGTGCATGCCGAGCTGTTCTGCTTGCTGGCGTCCGGCATGCGTAAGCACTCCGCCCCACTTGACCTACATGTGTGCAATACATGGCAGGTACTGGCTGTGTATGTGTGTGTCGATCTAATTAGGTTCAATATGGAGGTGTAAATCGCGTGGCATCAGGTGGACATTCGGGAGGCCTCAATAGAGGTTCACGTCACGTTCACATTTGCGGGAACTTCCTACACATTCCTTGGGTCACAGAACATATACTTCTGTTCCCGGCGCTTTGTAGAACAAATTTTACACACGCCCGCATAAAAGCACACTTGTACACCCACAAACCATAGCACACTTACCACCAGGAGTGCCTCTTCCAGCACCGGGGGGGACTGTGATGAAGGCTCTAGAAGGACACCTCCTGGAGGAGGATGGCCTTTAGGAGCTGCAGAAGTAGCAGCTACAGGATTGGCTGGAGCAGGAGCAGGTAAGGCAGCAGCGACACTGAAGGAGAGGGCGTCACTGCTATCAGAGGTGGGTGGTGCTTTTGTGGGGGCAGGAGTCGAATAGCGGAGGGGCTTGAGCTGAACCTTTCGATTCACACCGGAGAAGTGGCCGCCCTATACAAGGAGAGGTTAGGCGGATGTGTAGATACAAGCGAGGTGGTGTACACACACACACATACACACACACATACACACACACACAAGGTGCAGTCATTCATACATGCAAGGTGGTGTAGACGTGCGTGCATGCAAAATACAGCCGTGCATACATACAAAGCAGTCAGGGCTTTTGAGGGTTCAGTGTGGAGGCGTTCAGGAATATTGGAAGAGGCCGCACATCTCTAATGATGATGTGACATACAATACATACAATAACCCTTAAAAGGGTAAAAATTATATTTCGGCAGTGATCTGTAGGATTTGAGTCGGTAACTTGCTTTTTAGCAATAATCTCGTAAATACTTTTTGCAGTTTCCCTTCTTACAAGTTACGTAAAATTTACCAAGAGCAACACACTTGAACCTGTAGGTTACGCTTTTCATATGCCTACTTGTCGAGCAGGCTATGAAAAGTTTCACATGTTGCCATGTGTTTTATAGCACAAAGGTGATACACCCACCTGTTCCAGCACTGTGCGCACTATGCGCAGTTTCTCACGCATTTCATCAACTGCTTCTCGGCTCTGAATGTATTCAAGAGAGTCAGACAAGATGTCAGTGCGATACTTGCTATTTGAAACAAGTGCAAGCAGTCTGGATGTTTGAATGAGGAAGGCCGCACAAATTTAACTGTTCTTGGTCAAATCAATAAAACCCGACCATAAGCAGATCCTATGGAGAAGGAGGAGGAGGAGGAGGAGGAGACTGGTGCAATAGAATAGTGTCGGATATGTCCATGGAGGGTTTGCAATTAACCTTGACATTCCCAAACAGAAAGAAGCTCGCACGTCTCATGACAGCGAACAAAGACATTGGTCGAGGTCGAAACAGCTGAAGCATTAATAAGTCCTTTGTTGGAAAAACTTAGTTCCTGTCACCAAAAAGTCATACATGCATTTGTAAATGACCATTTTCCACCGGAGACAATGTTAGGAACGGTACCCATTCATTGTGCCAAACATAAAACACATGAAGCCACCACAACGCATAAAGCCTGAGTTCTCAATCCTGCTTGCGTGCCCCGCTGCTTGGGAAAAAGGGTACTATACCTCAAGCTTCCCGATGGAGGGGTCGTCAAGCCATGTCTTATCAGGTCCCGGTGCAGGCAAACCCTCTACTCTTTGCTGTGCCTGCTGTGCCTGCTGCTGCTGCTTGGCATCCCTGCTCTGCAAGGGCCCTGAGGGCGCGGAGGCCAGCCCCTGCTCCCTCTTGCCCTCCTCCTCCTTTTTGTGCTTTTTCTTGTGCTCCAGCATTTTCTTCTGACCCTGCTCCTGTGCAGCTTGCACCTGCGCCTTCTTCTGACCCTGCTCCTGCGCCTGCTGCTGCTGCTGCTGCTGCTGCTGCTGCGCTTGCTGCTGCATTTTCTTTTGGCCCTGCCCCTGCCCCTGCTGCTGGGACTGGGGCTGCTGCGGCTGGCCCTGTTTTAAGTCACTCTGGCTGCTTGTCTTCTTTGGCCCTTTCTTTGTAAGTCCCAGCTGCTCGACGGCCTTGTGCGCATCTTGCTGAGGCTCAGAGGGGGTGGCAGTGCTACCTGTGCAGGAAACAGAGTAGCGTAGAAGGAGTTGTGATATTTTCTTGATGTATTTTTTAATGACGTATGTTAAAGGAACACACACGCATGTATAAGAAAGTTGACAGGATGATACTGGGAACTACCACTTTTCACGCCTGCAGTGCTCTTGACTTGTGAATTGTGGCGATGTCAAAAATTTAAAGGCACACACGTAAGGCACACACGTAGCGCCATAGATGTGCTTATGGTAATGAAGAGTATTACCAGGCGTGAGGAAGCACTCCTTTGGGAGGCCATGACAAATGGACACACAAACTCCTGTTTTGTTACATCTCACTCTCTCAGCTTAAATTACCATGAGCACTATGAGGTTCACAGAAGGAGCGGATGCTGCTGCAAACTGATAGGCCATGGCTAAGAACGTGAAAGGCGCAATGGAAGTCAACAATTCGTTCAGTCTACACACTTCCTCCCTCGGCAAAACCGTAAACTCACCTGCATTGTGAGGCTCAGGGGCGGTTGCTGCAGCAGCTTGAGTGGCCATGGCTTGAGAAACGCTGTCTAGGCGGATGCTGAGGCAGCGCACCACATCCAACAGCTGTGGGCAAATTACACTTATGACAGTGAGTGTACGTGTGTACTGCCCAACAATGCAACGTACGTATGGTACTTGTGCTGCAAAGCCACGTAAGAGGCAAATAATTTACAAAATTAAAAGACGATTCACGACAGCATGACAAAGGTTGATGAAGGTACATTTGGTGTCTTGATGAGAGAGGAAACTAAAGCTGGAGATCCAGAATGAAGAACGCTGACCTCATGTTTCACAAAAGGCGGCAAGAGAACTCACCTCTTGCAGCTGAGCAGGGGACTTGAGCTTGGCTTGTTTACCCTTCTCTTGGTACTTGTGGAACCTGAGGATATTGCAAAGTATTGATATGTGTAAACACAGTCATGCAGACAACGGCTTTAAGAACATTCATTTATTCTTCATTCTTTATTCTTCGTTCTTCATTTACATTCTTCATTCTTCATTATTATTTTACACACAGAGCACTCGAGGCAAAAGTTGGTCGTTCGTAATGAACCTGGTTACCAATCTACACTAAATAGATTTTTTTGGGTGTGGGATAGTATGACTAGAGTCGGAAACATCACAACACGCAGGGCCAGAAGTGCAGCATTGACAGGAACAGCAGAGCATGAAAAGTCCCTCCCAAACTCACAAGTCCAGAAGGCATGGCTGCGTGATGTTGATCTTCAGTTTTTGCTTAGGGGTCCTGTCTCCATGGCGAGCAACAGCCAAGACACAGCGCAGCTCTTCGTTCTCGTTCTCCTGCAACAAGGTAAGGACGAGAGGGATGCTTCAACAGCACAACCACAGGCGCACTGAGTTCAATTGTATAGCGAATTGTTGAAAGGAAATTGCACCTGGCTTTGATTTGCATGTAATTATAGTACTTTATATAGCTCGGCTGGGTGATCTCTACAGCCTACCTTGCTCTGTTGCCACTTACCTCAAAGCCCTCACTTTCGTCAACACACCCTGCACAGCCTTTCAGGTCCTGCAGGCTGTGGCTATTCTGCAGGAAGAAGTCAGAGTGTGCAGGCTCGGCCTGTTTAGGGCATTATGTGGAAGACAAAAGTGTCGAAGCAAGTCAGGCAATGCTCAAGAGCTTCTCATGTACCAAAATTGAAGCAAGTTTTTAAGTATCACCAGATTAGCTTTCTCTGCACCGAGTAGGCCATATAAATGAGCATGCCCTCCACCATTGCTATTATAACCCTTCCACACCGCCTTTATCAACCCACCTTCATGTCGTTTGATGGATCCTCTTCAGTTCCCTCCTCACGGACAGGTGTGATGGGTGGGGCGAGCAGCACAGGCATTGAGCCCAAGCGGTGGGGCGCCAGTGCATTCAAGATGATACTGTATGGACAGTCATTTTGATTACGTGCAAGTGCACAGGTGTGTGTGCGTGCACAGGTGTGTGCTTGGGGGGATGCTGACAGAATGAAAGCTGTGAGTGTTAAGCAGGGAGCTAGTGCGCAATTACTTGATCCTCCTAGCAACAAGAGACAAGCATGAATGCACGTTCACTATTGTGGCTTCCTGCAAAGGATCACGATACAAGCTATTAAAATTCTTTCATGCAAGGCGAAAGATCATTCTGGCTTTACAACCAGGAGCGCCAGGTGCAAGCTCTTCCTACAGTGTGCCTTGATAAGGTGCTCAATCAAATATCGTACAGCGTGAAGGATAATTGTCACTGCAGCCCTACACCAGCAAAGTAATGCTCACCTTCTCAAAATGCCCGCTGCGTCGTCGTAGTACTTCTTTGAGTTCTTTACGAATGACCAGCCATTCACGTCACACACATAGCTGCATGGAGTACGAGGCCAGGATTTGATGATCAGACAATGTTTTGACAAGTGAGAACAAGCGTGCGATATTTGTTGATTTCACCTAAAATGTGGTCATTCGGTACCATGCGATTCTCAATGCAATGCAAACAACATGCAATGAGAACACACACGACATTTAGGATCCTTTAAGATATAATGAAATGTTACGGAGATAAACTTTCAGCACTTTAAAGTTGAGTCATCCTTCAAGGACACACACACACCTCTTTCCCTTCTCTGAGCGCAGGAGATCAAAGCCACAGACCTTTTGCCCAAAGGCAAGTGTGACCATTCGGCTTATCTCTTTCTCTGCAAAGCAGGCATGCCAATTTGCCTAGGACTAATAATTTCAAAACTTGTCATAAACACACGTGATGAGCGTCAACAAAGCACAGTGGGATGTGACAAGCAGTTTGTGTTAAGTGCGCTGTTTTTGCGTTGAGTATTTGTGTTAGGTTTGTGAGTCATGCAATCGGTCACTGTGTAAATAGATTGATTGGCCACAGATTACGATTCCAATCCACACCTTGAGGGCTGAGCAGGACCGGGAAGCGGATCTCCTGAATTATCAAGAATCGATAAAGGAGAGGGCACATTAAGGCTGCAAGTTTTGCACCGTTTCATGCACGCGTCATTTAGAGAACGTGAGCTGAGCTAGAAAGCAGCAACCCAGAAAGTGTGAGGCAAGCAAGAAGCAAGTTGAGCCTTTGGGGGAATTAAAGCTGCACAAAAGAGGTCTTGGATGCTCGAAAGTAGGGGGGCATTTATGCTAAGACAGTGAGTGAAGCGTCGCCGGTTGACCCTTTGTCGTTTTCTTTTTCCTGCACATGCTCTAGCATTACAGAAGCAATGCTCCTACGGATTCCACTCACAACGCACCTTACCGTCAGGTGCGCGCTGCACCTTTCCGTCCACGACAGGGGACTTGCGTGCCTCAGCATGTGCATACCTGGGGTTATTGCGCACATATGCACAGGTCACGCACACGTACACGGCATGAGCTCGGTAGCTTGTGGATTGTTGAGCAACTACATACAAGCTGCGGCGCACGTACATACGACACAAACATAACAAACTGGCGCTCACGTACTAAGTGGCATTCCATGACAAGACGTACGCTGTCAATACAGCTGATGAAATGAGGTCTGAGTAAAAGAAATGGGCTGAATTTCCGGACCTACATCTGTATCGCTGGTAATCAAAAGCTCTTACTCTGTAATGACGCCTTCCTCTCACCTTGGCCCAACAGTGTACACTTTGACATCCGTACCGCCTGTCGTCAGAAACTCCTGGACGTCCAGATGCAGGTGCACACGTGAGTGTATTAAGGAGGAGATTTAACAAGAAACAACTTTTGATGGGATTCACAAATGCTCTACTGCAAATTGACAATGCTGACGCAGATGACTAAACACTATCCGCGTGGCTAGCTCACACATCAAAGATCAAAGTAAACCAGAAACAAGGCTCTACACACCTCATAGATGTAGCTGCCCTCCCGACGAACAGTGCCTGGGTGGCTGCTGTCGTAATCAGCGCTTTTGTTATCAACTTTTCTGAACAAGCGTTTCACACCACCTCCCTGCAAAAGAAACGACAAACGGCAAGCCATTCAATGGTGCCAGCGGAAGCTATGAGACAAACAGTGCTATAGGTTAGTGAGCCAACATGTGCGTAAGCCCCTGCTCTAGAATTCAGAAGCACATGTATCCAGGCAAAGCAGGGCCACAAGGAATACCATTGAATGCGGGTAATAGATGAAGACGTTGTGGTCTTCTCCTGATACAGGCTTCTCAACAAACGGCTTGGAGATACGCACACCTGCACAGGAATGACACAGGAAATGTGAAACTCAGCACATTGTGCCAACAACCTGGGTGCTATCACTAATCTGCCGTGTTCTCCCATAAAATCAGCATAAACTGGCACACACAAAATGTCGACTTGTTCAATGGATTTGTTTTGTTAGCTAATGCAGAGTACGGCATTAGTAATGACTCATTCCTCACCATCCATCTGCACAGAGTCGTGATCTTCCTCAAAGCCAGGGACTTGCTGGCCGGGGAAATCACGGCTCACAATGATGTGACGCGGCACAGGGATGTGGTTTTCCTGTGTAGGTATATATGTGTATGTGTACACGCGAGCACTGAGTACGTTTGCGTGTATATATGTGCATGTAAACATCTATGTTTGTGTGTGCTTGTGTTTGTTTGTGCTTGTGTGCATGTTATGTGTCTATGCGTACGTGCGTGCGTGTGTGTGCGTGTGTGTTTGTGTGAATGATAGCTTGCGTATGTGTTCTTGTGTGGGTCATGTGAATGCACACGTGCGTACAAATTGTAGCGTACTTATAAAGTCTGGCAAGAAAATTCTCCTGCTCCAAGCCCTAGCTTGCTATCTCTTCTGCTCAAAATTTAGGAAGGCCAACAACACTCGTTCTTCTGCAGCACAGCAAAGAAGCTTGATTTTTTCCAGACATTTTGTCAAGATTCGTACCATAAGTGTGCGGTAGACGTTCCGACGGTCCAGGAGGACCTGCAAATACAGCAAACACTCACGCCCGTTGACATGGCACAGGCCTACGCGTTTATTCCATGCAGTTACAGCTTACAATAGGATTGACGACTCCTTGCAGAGTTTTAATTTGACAGCAAAGAATGACAAGAACAGGCTCCTCATGCTGCTGTGCTGTCAGCAAGTACTTGCATGGGAACAGATTTGTGCGACCTTAAGTACATTTAAAGAAAGTGGACTGCTCATTTCGTGCTTGATAGTTGCGGCAAACAGTGTAAAGCACTAACCTCCTGCTGCAGGGAATCGTTGACACAGAAGGGCTGCCGTAGCGCAACGTAGCTCTGCAGTGGTTAATCAATCAGTCACAGGAGTTGGACAGCGTGCACCAACGGCCAAACGGTGCCTCTGCTGCTTCAGTTCAATCCCCCAAATTACAGGAGAGGGGTTTGAAAGGAGGGGATTAAGGATAGGACTTGAGAAAAGAACACGTTCAACTACTTCCCTCACTGTAGTATGCCACAAGCGTCAAAACAAGTTGATATAGGGGGTGCAAAACAACTGCTGGTGATTTGATTAGGCTTGATGCAACTCTCACATTGTTTGATGTAATTCCCAGCCATCACAGTCCAATTATGTTGCAAGTCACACTGTGTGCATCCTTTAACCAAAAGCCTCTTACCTGAGCCTTGTGTAGAGGAAACCCATCGCTGTGCCAAGACATCTGTGTATAAGCACAGAGAGCAACCGAAGTAATGGTGAGGTTGTGAAGTGTGGGTTGGTCACACCTCAACCCTTTACACGCAAGCGAAGCAAGAGCCGTGCAAAAACTATTAGCAATACGTTCTCGTGCTAACAATCAGGCCAGCCATCCCTGTGAGAGTTCTTGCCCCAAAGCATGAAAGTACATTTAACTATGTAGGGACCTTAATTAGATATATTTAAGCACCCCTGCACCTGCCTGCACACTTAGTTTGTGGCAGGAGGTGCCCAGGTGGGCAGGATGGAAATGGTTGGAAATTCCTGCCAGAAAGTGAATATTTAAAGCTCCTCCTCGGTACCATAAACTTAATAGGGGTGTTTGCAATAATATTGGGGACATTTTGGTGAAGGTCCGGGGATCTGGGGTTAAGGTCCGGTTATGGACCCTCTTTGGCAGGGAAACTACGAAATGCAAAGGCTTTTACCAAGGTGAAAAGCAAAGTTCACTTTCCTTTATTGCTGTTTTTGTAACGGTTGGTTGTTATGTCCCTGGAAGGGGTCTACTGCAAAAGTTGAGAGCATATGGCATTTGAAAATCTCAGCTGTCGCTGCCCACCACGGCCCAACCCCAGCATTCCTGACCCTAAAACTTGAAGGTCATGCCTTGGGAGCATACTGAAGGGCTCCCGACACTCAGGTGATGGCCAGAAAGCGTGTTTCCAGGGTTTCAGAAGTGCACCACTTTGCCCAGCAAACAGGCCCACGCACGAAGTCCTTTAGGGGCAAACTTTCAACTTTTGCTTTGATGGGTATGGTTTGACCCTAAACCTATCTGGGAAAAAAGATTGGTGAAATCCGGACCAAAACCCGCATTTCTACACCCATGCCACCTTTCTGGCAGGGAAATGGCACAAATCCAGCCCCCCTCTCACACCCTTGACCCCAAACTCATTAATTCCTATGTATGTATAGAAACCATTGGGTGACCTCAGATGTGCAGTTTAGGAAAGGGCATCAATTCCCCCTTTTTGGATGGGGCTTGGCTGGGTTGACTAACAGTCATGAACATCATTGTGGATAAGCAACAAATATGCATACCAGACAGTCGCAGTGGGGCCAGTCCTCCACGGGGTGTTTGAGGATGCACTCATCCCCAAACACTATGACCTCAAACTCATTAAAGGAGCACATTCTTGCGAGGATCTGTGTGCATATGAGGAACGAAGCCAAGAACAGTGCATGTGTGTTTAATATGCTAGGGTGGAAACATGAAAAACGCTGTACGTGAAGCACTGGCTCACCTCTCTGAAAGGTTTGGAGTTTGCCTTTTTGTCCATCGCACAAACTCCAATTGTTATCTTTGTGTGGGCAGGGTTGGGAGCCTGCGCAAGTAAGTGCACAGACAGACGTGCTTGGAACGCGCGCGTGCGTTTACTTTGGTTGCTCTGAATTGAAATCGTGCTTTAACGAAGGGGCATTTGACCCGTTGCGCAAGTGTGTTGTGCATGTGCATGTGTACGTGTGTGTGCGTGTGTGTATATGTGTGTATGTATGTGTGTATGTGTGTGTGCGTGTGTGTATATGTGTGTATGTATGTGTGTATGTGTGCGTGCGCGTGTGCGCGTGTGCGTGCGTGCGCGTGTGCGTGCGTGCGTGCGTGCGTGCGTGCGTGCGTGCGTGCGTGCGTGCTTGCGTGCGTGCTTGTGTGCGTGTGTGCGTGTGTGTGTTTGTGTGTGTGTGTGTGTGTGTGTGTGTGTGTGTGTGTGTGTGTGTGTGTGTGTGTGTGTGTGTGTGTGTGAGAGAGAGTGTGTGTGTGTGTGTGTGTGTGTGTGTGCGTGTTTGTGTGTGTGCGAATGTGTGTGTGTGTGTGTGTGTGTGAGGGCGGGAGCCACCTACCGACATCGCTCTGAGCATCCCTCCCGCATTTGAATCACCAGTTTCAGACATGTCCAGGAAATATATAAATTAGATTGGAATGAATTATTGGAAATTCCAAGATCATGCAAATTGCTGTTGCTCAGCACGACAAATTCCTGAAGCTTTACTTCTAGCCAGCAACGGGTGTGATCCAACGCTTTACCACAGGAATCATTCACAGTGGCAGTACGGTGGCACTTTCAAAACTTCGGAATGACTTAAATAAATTTAAAAAATGATGTTATACGTCGCCAGGTGGTGGGAGCGGTGTAATGCTGAGGCTTAGTAGGCTCTATAGGCTTAGTAGGCTTAGTAGGCTTAGTAGGCTCTATAGGCTTGCACTTTGTAATGGAACGCACGGCAGGTTTAGTGCCGTAGGGCTGGCTATGAGACTCGGTAGTTTTTGTGGAATGGCCAAGATGGGTGGTCATCCCGCCCTGTAGACCCTTAGCTTAGCTCTGCAATGTCTGTGCCTGGTGCTATTGCTTGTTTGAGGCTGGTACTCCAGTGTCTTTGTGACTTCTTTCCTCCTTTTGGTACTCTGTTGGACCTATCTGATTGGGCCTTATTTGTCTGCCGGTAAAAGAGTTTTATGGTACTCGATACCGAAGTGGCTTACTTTTCCTAAATCATGCGGGGAGTGGTTTTCACTGCGTAGTTTTCCTTTCCTTTTTAACCGTGACGTCGACCTTGAATTCAATTTGTGCAATATTTCTGGCTGGTGGTGCACAAGTACAGGTCTCTGCCTCCAACCCTAATCCCCACTAAAAAGCCTTTCCTTTTTTTCCAGGTTGGATGTCGTTGTGTCGCACTGGATCACGGAATGGCCATCTGCTGGTGCAGGACACAAAAAGTCCTCCAAACCGAGTTTTGTAGTGTTTACAAAAACTGTGTCCTTTTCCCCTCCTATCCTATAAACATCAACAATTTCTGATTTCAATTCGCTCTTTATACCCGACTATTACAGTCTTAGCCAGGCAAGTGCTGGTTCAGAGTTCATCTAGCAGCAGGGCCCGCAGCAAAAGAGTAATGAACCAGACCATGTTTGATGTTCCGGACCCTCTCATTGTGCATGTGCTGCTCCTCACACATGAGTTTATATACATTGTTATTTGCCTCCCTCATTCTTGGTATCCTCAGTGTGACAGATCCATGTTTTTAACGTGCCCAAAACTCACAGATGATTCCCCCTCTTTAATTTATTGAGGTCGGTTGGTCCTGAGATGCTTGATTGTTTACTGATCTTATTCAGTGCTGCAATGTCACAAACAACGTTGTGCCTTTTTTCCTTTCCAGGGTTTTTTATGTAGGTGCTACAAGTCTGGTGCTACAACAACAATTATACTAGTTTTTACACGTTTTACATATGCAGCCTAGCAGTTGCACGTTTTGACTGATGGCTTACGAAGGGTTTACAAAGGGGGGTAACCGGCAGCCACATAAAGGTTGGGCTGATAGGCATTGCTGGATCAGCCAGCGTAAAGTAAACGTAAGGTTGTAAAAAAGAACTGGTCTCAGCCAGTGCCATATTGTTCTCATAGGAAAATGAGTAAGAGGTGATGAATGATTGATGAAAAGGCAAAAACTGAGACGATTAAAGAGCCTGATGGAGAGCCACGACAAGCAGTTCAGGCGTGTTAACTGAATACCAGAATGTATAACCCAAGGGGAGGAAGGGAGTGCCACATTAGAGACCCATGACTGTTCATGCAAACAAATTGTAAGCTGAGTTCAAATATAACATTTGACTTACAACAGAGCACCAGCATGTACGTTCTAAGAAAAGCACAAGAATAGTGTTGGAAGGAAAAAGTTTTCGCCTCAAGTCTCAAGTTTTTAGGTTGTTTGAGCCCCATCCTGGCCTAGCTGGTTGCTGCACATACATAGAAACTCAACCATCTCAGTCCACACTCCCGTGATGTTTAAGCCACAGCAAGTTAGCCAACAAACACCACAGTGTTTTTTCACCCTAGAGGTGTACCTCACAGCAAGCAAAGGCACCACGACACACAGCCTGCCCAGGCTATCTCTAAGAAACGGGCGTTCCTTCGTTAACGAAGGGGGTTGGGGCCTGGCTCTGTTGTACCGCCGAAATTTTGAGGCAAGCAAGCAGGCTCAACCGTCTAGTTACTCCGTCCACTGTGTATCGTCACTGACGGCGTCAGTAGGCAAGCAAAGCAAGAGCCCCATCCTGGCCTAGTGCGGGAGCTTTGTGTGCGTAATGGATCATGCATTAATTCATTCCTTGCCTTCGAGCTGGCGTCTCTGCTGCTTGAGCTTGTCTTTGGCCCGACGCCATTGTCTTGGGGTCTTCTTAGAAGTAGGGAGGGGGCCTTCGAGGGACTGATGGCTTAACTTGTAAATTTTGTAAACTTTAATAAAGAAAAAGAAAAAACTACACAGGCAGTGATGCCACTCCCCACATTAATTAAGGAAAAGGAGCCACTTTTGGTACTTTTGGTACCGAGTACCGTAAAGCTCCTCCACTGCGAAAAGGAAAGGAAAAATCAATGGGGATCAGGAGGGTCGCAGGCTTGGCCTGAAACCGGCTCCTGATGAGAGTTGATAACAGTATTGGAAAGGGCACGTCTAGTATGGACAAGTTTAGCAGCAAAGTTCACAGAGTGCACATGGAGCTTGGAGGCAAGCTTCTTAACTCTTTGAGAATCGAGACCCAGTTCTTTGAAAGGCTTCAGAGTGTG
>Ga0307942_1000274_pt1 | contig 33371 bp, 53 predicted proteins | sample OrgLakmetagen175_FD_201846 | JGI IMG/M metagenome (GOLD analysis project Ga0307942, IMG submission 201846) | Saline water microbial communities from Organic Lake, Antarctica - #175 | ecosystem: Environmental > Aquatic > Non-marine Saline and Alkaline > Saline | place: Antarctica: Organic Lake... | reverse complement strand
CCCCCTCCCCCTACTCCAACTTACGGTTCTCCCTCATACCCACCCACCTACCCCAGCAAGCGCCGTACTTTGCTTCAAGACTTTGCAAACAATGTTGTTGACGGCGACTTTGATCAGAACTTGCTGCAATCAAGAACCCTGTTGAACAACGATACAGACAACTCACCCCCACCCCCTCCGTCCATTCCAGCCCCTCCGCCACCTACCCCTGCATCAAAACCGCCCTCTCCTCCTTCCCCTCCTCCTTCCCCTGCTCAACCTCCCTCGCCCCCTCCCAGCCCCTTCTCCCCACCTTTCCCACCACCAGAAACAACAACAGCAGCAGGTGGCACCACGCGTTTGACCGCGCCTGCTGTGCTCAGTGCGGGTGTGGAGGCTGTTGCCATTGGTCCAGTGCCTGTCATAAATGAAGACATTGTTGAGACCTGGAGGATGGGCTTCTCCTCTGAAGACTTTCAGGAGCTCCCCTTCAACGCAACAGGCAGAGAGGTAGGCAGCTGCAGCTATTTTCATAAAAGGGGCACAATCAGGAAGTAGCACCTAGATAGAAATGTGCTGCTGGGTACAAGTGCTGAAATGCTGGCTAACACACAGAACTTGGAATGTGCCTTTCAAAGGAAGGGAGTTGTGGTAGTTTCCTGCCCATCATTGTTGGCACCTTATCGTAGCAAGCCAAGATGGTCCCTTTCTATGTCGACCTTGGTTTTCTGTGTTCTGTCTCCTGCCCCTTGTGAGTATTGAAGCTTGACTTTATCTAACATCCCTCGCACTTGCTAGACCTTGACTTTATCTCACATCCCTGGCACTTACTGAACCGTGGCTTAATCTCACACCCCTTGCACTTAGAACGCAAATGGCACTGATGCTGTGAAAACCTGGTAACATTTGATGAGCTGTCAAATGTTGCCAATGCATTGCACCGTACAGGTGCAAGATGCCGTTGGCAGCCTTCTTGGCTACAAGCCTGATAGCGTCTCAAGCACTATCAGGAGTGGACGAGTGGGCGGGTATATGGGCTACCAGTGGACAGTGACCTGGCCCTGGGATAAAGGCAACGACGTGCCTCAGGTGCTGCTAAGCCCAGGGCCAAACACCCCTCCTGGCCACCTTGTTGTTTCAGCTATAACGTCAAATGCATCCACACCCATCACTGGTCAACTTGAGGTGAGTTGTCTGGTATGGTTGGGGGTTAGAGATGCTTGCACCTTGCCTGGTTCTGTGTTTACCTCGCCTACACTGAACTTGTGCTGTACACTTGCCACTTCTCTAGGGACTCAGATATCCCTTTCTTCTTGTTCCTGCACACTACTCGACTGACTTAGTATCCACCCTCTTATGCACATACCACAGATATGAGAGCTGGCTTTCAGTCCAGGACTGAAACCCCTTGTAACATCATATGTCTTGCCTTAACAGGTCGCTTTTGGTGAGGGCTGTAGGTCGGTGAAGTTGGACCTAGCCAAAGACGGCCCTCTTGCTATCGCCGACAAGTTGGCATCTCTTCAGAGCTTGGCTGGAGGCCCTCTCAGGGTACGCACGCTCATTCATTTCTGAACACCATACCAGCCGTAGCTAAGGGTTTGTCATGAAAGGGAGTACCTAATGCATGCATGGCAAGTTCACATCGCATCTAGGCACAGGTAGCTATAATGTAGGTAGCGCCTCACTGCGGATCCTCATTGGGAACCTGGATATGTTGTGCTTTCTGACCTGTTAAACTGCATCGCAATCCGAGGGGTTGGATGCTGCACATTGGGGAAGGTGTCGCATTTGAAATGCAGTGCCCATTAAGCGTCCTTTCCTTTTTCTATGGCTCTGCGGCAGGTCTACACCTCTGGCAACAGTCGCTATGGCTATGACATCACCGTGCGGTTCGACCCTGTGTCCACACCAGGCAATTTGCCCATGCTCAGGATCGCTGGGCAGGATGATGTCACTGGTGAGACAGCTGCCGCCCTGAGGCATTGTCTGTCCACTCATGCACGACCAAGGAAGCTAGCAGGGAACACCAAACAAGACAGGAGCTTGTTGCAGCCCATTTACGCTCCCTTGTCCTGCATCTTTTGTCTTTGTTGCCCACAGTTCAAGCGACACATCTCCGTATTAAAAAACTTCACTTCCTCTTGATATTTTGGCGTTCAATGTATGCAGGCGATAATGTGCGGAGCCACACAAAGCTCCAAAGCAACGGGTCCACCGACTTCTTCCTGTCGCCCATCCCCACTGAGCTCCTCAGCCTAGCAGTGAGCACCCCCCACACCCTAGGCGTACACATCAAAAGCATTCCCACCGCCTGCACCTCTCCTGATGGCCACGGCAACTGCACTTTCCGTTACGACGCTGCCTCAACACCCAACATCAGCGACTACACCCCTAAGACACTGATGTTTGAGGGCGACAGCACAGCAGAGCTCACCATCACGGGCTCTGGCTTCAATGCCGACCCTGCCCTGAACAGGGTGCTGCTGGATGCCACCCCTTGCAATATCACTGCCGCCTCTGACACCCGCATCACGTGCTACGTCACGGATGACACACCTGGAGGCACGCGTAAGCTGGGCGTTTACGTGGATAACCTTGGCTTTGCTGCCCCTCACAACCAAGAGGTGCAGGTCAGGACTGCTTTTGTCCAAGATGTAGAGCCCAAGGTCCTGCATGCAAATGGAAACGCACAGGAGACCACCCTCACCATGGTCAACATACACGGCAAGGTAGGATGATGCTTTGGTGGGATGCTTTCATTGGGTGGCTCGTGCAGCTTTGGCCATTTGTGCTCGTGCCTCATACAGTAAGTCATACTGCTTTGGACATATGTGCTCGTGCCTCATACAGTGAGTCATACTGCATGTTGCCTGCATCTGAGACTGGTAGTCAACCATTTGCTCTCCTGGCTTGTATGCAGGGCTTTGACTCTGACTGTGCACGCAATGCTTTGTCCATTGGTGGCCAATGGTGCGGCATTGTGTCTTGCACCACCTCTTACATTCAAGCCCTCTTCCCTGGAAACGGCACTGCTGCTGACAACCTGAACGTCACCGTGATGGTGCGTCTCGCTTTGCAATGCACGAGTGACAGAGAGAGGGTGGTGCCAAGCAGATGTGCTCAGTTGGCACTTGATAGCAAACATCATTACAAACGGGTGTCAAGCACCTTGTTGTGAACATCACTCACAACTGGATTGTTTGAATCAGAAATGCGTTAAGACTCCCTTTCCCTGTGTGTCTCATACCCATTCAGGTGATGGACAGTGAGGGAGTGGCCAGGGATTTCTATACCCTAACAGACAGTGGTGTGCATCAGCGTGAAGGAGAAGTGGCCTCAATAGCCGCTCTGCTGTCTCCCTCCCAGGTACGTGGTTGTATGTGGTCACTGAAGGCGCCTTTGTATCCATAATGAAGTGTACCTAAACACTTTATAGTCCAGGTGTTATCAAATTATCAAATTATCCCCTTTTTCCATGCAATCAATGCAATGAGCTGTGCTTATCGGCGTCAAACCTCCTTTCACTGATTGGTGCACTCTGCAGGTGTCTGGTGCAGGAACAGAGCTCAGTCTGCAGCTTGGACCTAATACGTCGTCCTCTTCAGTTGCCAGCTTAGCCTTATGGCCTGGTCTGAGCCCTGATATGACAGCAGCTGACATTTCTGAGTCTTTTCAGCGACTGTAAGTGTCAAAGATGCAACTCCGTATCAAATACATGTAGGGAGCAATTCTGCATATGTGGCAAATTAAGTATTTGCACAATCTTTGCCGATCCAGTCCATCATCGTATTGGAGGGAATTGCTTTTTATGTGTTGGGCAGCATTGGCAATGCGCAGATGGCCATGATAAGTCGACATCAACACCCGTGGCTCCACAGCACGTCACAGCACACAGTCATACTTCTAGTCATACTTCTAGGAAGTTGTGCGCGTCTTTTGATTTCACATATTCCACGCTGACCCCTTTTGTCTCTGTGCCTGCTCTTGCAGTTTGAACTTCAGTGGCAACAACCTCATCACGAGTGTCAACGACAGTGTCAGTGACGCCTCTCCTACCCTCCCCAATGAAGACTACTCACCTGTAGTTTTCATGGAGGACGGTCGCACTCTTGTATTTTCTGCATCCATCACTGCAAGGACTGCCATCACCAGCATGGGCCCCACAGCCGGATCTATTGGTGGCAGTACTGTGATGACCATCAGTGGAACAGGTAAGGCAGGGGGGTCTTCTGGCTGAAATTGGCTTAATTTGGCCAGAGTAGGAGCCACAAGCATGATAGTGAATTTCTGTCAGTTCACCAAGGCAGCCATGCAAGTATTGCTACTGCCCGCCACGTCCTTGCATATCCCATGCTCAATGTCAGCCCATACGCATCTGGTTGCAAGCTCGTAACTGTGATTTCATTTGCCTGCACTTTTGACATCCCCCCCACACAGGGTTCTCCGAGGTTGCCGACTCTAATGTTGTGGTGATTGGCGTACCTATCTCCACAACCTTCTTGAACGAGGTCATCCTGTGTGACGTGATGGAGGCATCACCCACCCAGCTGAAATGCATGACACGCCCACACTTGGCCACTCGTGAGTTGAGCCTACTCTCTCAGCTTCCTGGCTTGCTAAAGATGCTCATTTCATTGAAATCGTGGCAGATATGTCATTTCAGCTGTGCTCTTCGTGACAAGAAAGTCTGCTTTCTATGCTCCTGATCAATCCTCAACATGTGTGCGTTTGTTGCAGAGGCAAGCGCCAGTGACCCTATGGCAAGGAGACTGGCGCCCAAACCAACTCCGCCTGGATCAGTCCAGGTGAGCTCAAATATCAACCTGGTACATGCAACCATTCTGGATTGTGCCAGGAAGTCTGAAATAGGGCAGTCGTGATGGACTCGTACACAATTGCAAAATATAAAAGGTGACACCATGTGGAATGGCTATTGAGGGCAGCATGTGAGATCGTTTAAACACCTTTATGATTTGCAGGTGGTCATCTGCGATACTGGCTTAAATGATGTCCTTAAGTACGAGTGCTGGAGCAACGAGGTCAATGCCAGGTGCGTTTCAAGAATCGGTTTTCTTTTTATACCTTTTAAAGCTGCACCTATAAAGCTGCGCATTCTTTTGTGCGTACCACCCAGACTTATGTCAACAATGACAATATGTGCAGGTCCTCGTGTGAAGCGGATGAGTGCCTCTTTGAGTATGCAAGCAGGCTCACTCCAAGGATACGCGGTATTGAACCAGCCTCAGCATCAGCAGGGGAGATGGTGAGTTAGCCTTTTGAAAGAAGTGTATGTCAGGAGCTGCCACGTTCATTAAGCGTGCCTTCTCAGACCCAGACTCTTAGCAGCTGTGATCTAAGAGGTGTAATGCTCAACAGCTTCATCTGCTGACTTTGTCTTACATCGGTTGTGCAGGTGACAATCAGCGGATGGGTGTTTGGCCTAGTAGCCGAGGTCCAGCTGCGGCAGAGTGGAACGATGATGAAGATGGGGGCACACCACGGTCCTCAATCAGGCAGCACTGCCGGCACTGTCAGGGTACGAGGAGTTCAAACGACTGGTTGTGCAGCTAGTGAGGCAGAAAGCTGTTGTTGCTGCTGCTGGGGACCTACAGACAGATGGACGTTCAAGAAGCAACTGCTGCTGTGATCTTAGAGCCCTAGCCTGCAATGTCAAAGCAATTGGAACCTCCGGTGCAGATGTCAATGAGGGATGTTGACAACTGCCCTGCAGGCTACAATCGCAAGCTTTGACCAAGATGGCAGCTCCATCACATTCGTTGTGCCCAAGGTTGCTGCAGGAGGGTACACAATCACCCTTCGCAAGGTGAGGTTTGAAGTAGTGTAAGTTGTATGTATGTATGACCATGGTTGTGCCTGTCCTCATGCCTGTGGCTTTGTCATTGCGTCAATTCATTCGGCCTGCAGAGACAACATTTCCTGAATCAAAAAATTGCAGGATTGCATTTGCATCTTTGACATCAAGTGTACCTTATTATGTAAGAAATGCAGCAAATGTACGCTTGCCTTTTTTCCCTGTACTTAACATCAGTTGTGTGTTCAATGGACAATATGCAGTTCAACAAGGAGCTGTCTGTGGCCGATACCTCAGATGCTGGAGCACTTGAAGTCCCCCTCACCATCTCAGGCATCAACGGATACATCGGTAAGTGCTTAATGCAGATCCAAAGTTCCATGTTGTGCTCCGCACCCCTACATGTCTCGGGTGTGCTTCCACTCAAGAATGTGAAATTGACAATTTTGTTCCATCCTCCGCAGCTTATCCTGGTTGGCAATCACACTTATTAACTTCTTCCTTGGATCATACGCAGGTTCAAGGGAGGGTGGCAACCCCCTCACCCTCTCTGCCCCCACCTCCTCTATTGGCTTTAACACCACAGCACCAGAACAAAATCTGGTGTTTATCGACAGCTTGCCCTGCAACGTCGTCAATGTCACCAGCCATGAGCTGACTTGCGTGCCTGAAGCCTTAACAGGCCGTGTATTGGCAGAGTACTGGCAGCTCAGCTCAGGCACACGTAGCTTTCCTGCTATTGAGACGTTCACAAACCCAGGTGCGTCTGTGATAATTTGAATGATTTGTAATATGCAATTGTTCTTGTCATGCAAGGTTTTAGCAAAGTCTAGTGTTGACATAGACTCTGTTCTCTTAAGCGCATTGACGTGTTTGCAGACATAGCTAATAAGCCCTCTGCATGCTTATGTGTTTGTGCAGCTGTCACACGCTTTGAAGAAAATGTGGATGTTACCTGGGGTGGAGGTGGTCCAGGAGGCTCGATAGGGAACGACTACTTTGCGTCAAGGTTCACCTTTAACTTCGCGGTAAGGTTGCAAGCAGTTGTGTTCTTTTCAACTTTCTGTCGGCGCCTCTTTCTATCAACAAAAGGCCCCCACCATCTATGCAAATTTCGATCCAATAACAGGGTGCAAGGGCTTCTGCAATGCATGTGTTGTAGTACCAATAAATCGATACAAAGCTGAATGAGGCCTTATAAAAAGGATTTCATGTGTAACCAAGGGCAAATTTATATCATTCCCCAGGAACACAAGCAAAGAACAGCAAACCCCATCCCAGTTACAATCATGCCAATTATCCCAGTCCCGATGCGATTATATGACATGTAGCACTGTATATTGCATGATATAAAGGGTTAACCCAACCTTTACATGGAATATCTGTATACTGTATCAGAGGGGGTCAACTGGGGGAATGTCCAAACATGTGCTTTTTTTTGCACTCAGAAGCCGGCCATCCGCTGCCCCTCAATTTGATTGGGACCATTTTTGCTTCAAATTGAAGCTGGCATTATAAGTTACACGAGGATGTACTTTTAAGTATGTAGGGACCTTAATTAGATGTATTTAAGCACCCCTGCACACTCTGTTTGTGGCGGGAGGTGCCCAGGTGGGCAGGGTAAAGATCCCTGCCAAAAAAGTTAATTTTTAAAAGCTCCTTCCCGGTACCATCAACTTACCAGGGGTGTTTGCAATAATATTGGGGACATCTTGGTGAAGGTCCGGGGGTCTGGGGTGAAGGTCCGGTTTTTGACCCCCTTTTGGCAGGGAACTACTAAAAACCAAGGCTTTGGGCGGGATGCATGGATTGCAAAGCTGATTTGCGATGAGCAGTGTATTATAAAGGTTAAAAACATGACAATGTCATGGCCTGAAATGGCACAGCAGGTATGAAACGCGCTGACAACCGGGCATTCCGGCCCGCTCACAGCTTCTCCTGAGGTGAGATCATCATTATTTGTAGTATACTTGCAACTAAGTCATCAGGTCGAGTCAGATTTGTAGTTAGACAGCTGAGCACAAATTTTTGTTTTTTAATCTCAGCTGTCGCTGCCCACAACGGCCCAACCCCAGCATTCCAGACCTTATTACTGACAGGGCATGCCTAGGGAGCATACTGAAAGACTTCCGACACTCAAGTGGTGGCCATAAAGCTTGTTTCCAGGGTTTCCAGAAACGCACCATTATTGCTCAGCAAACAGGCCCACGCACTGAGTCCTTTAGGGGAAAATTTCAACTCCCCTTTTTTTGCTTTGATGGTTATGGTTTGACCCTAAACCTATCTAGGAACAAAAGAGTTGGTGAAATTCGGACCAAAACCCGCATTTCTACACCCATACCACCTTTCTGGCAGGGAAATGGCACGAATCCAGCCCCCCACTCTCACCCTTGCCCCCGAACTCATTAAATTTTATGCAGGTGTTACATTTAGAAACCATTGGGTAACCTCAGATGTGCGATTCAAGGAAGGGGTAACAATGCCCCCTTTTTGGGTGGGGTTTGGCTAGGCTGACTTTAAGTGCAAAAAAGTGCAATGAAGGGTTTACTAATAGTTATATATGCAAATACATACATTAGGTAATAGAAAAGAAAAACGATGGAAGTGCTCTGTAACATGAGGCGCGAGAGAAAAAATGATCAAAACAAGCAAAAGGGGGTGCTTCTGCTGAGGTTTAATTCATTCAAGTCAGGAGTGTGCCACCTGCAAATACGGTCCATGTACGGTGATATAAGGTAAAAGCGCGGTCCATATAATCACCCAAAACCTGCTTACAGTCATGCAGATACGGATATGGTCTGGATTTGTCATTAAAATATGCCGTATTTGCGTATAAATGAAATTAGCCAATCCTTCTGGTATTGCAATCTGGCAATCAAGCAATACCTTGCCAATACCCCTGCCCATGAAGCTTCCTTTTTGACTCACTTCTCATTGTTTTGCGCATCCTTTCTACCCACAGCTTCCAGGAGCCCAGAACTACACCTTCAACCTAAGATGTGACGATGACTGTGCGCTTTTCATTGATGGATCACGCGTGTTGGAGGCATCCGTTGGCAACCCCACTGACGCAACTATTTTCCTTCCTGATGGTCAGCATAGCTTCAAGGTAGGCTTGGCAAACGCTATATACATGATGCTATCATCTTGCGGCTTAACAACAAGCCAGCACTGAGCACTTGCCGTTGTGTCGTGTGCAAAATTTCCAAAGAAAATGATTGGTGTAAATCCAGGTCACACATGTCGAGCACGCTGGCGTAGCATATGTCAACCTGCAATGGGGCATTGGATCCACGGCTGATCAGGATGTGCCTTGGAACAAGGTAAGCCATGCACGCATTGCTTCCTCAGAGTCGTTCTTGAACAATTGGTATAATCAAGGTTTGGGAACCTCTTTAGACTTGCTGCAATGCCCTCGTATTTCTAAGTAGCTTTATCATGGTGTTTGTGCCATTAGAGCATGGAACCAGGGTCTCTTTCTTTTTGTGCTGCAGGTTACTCCCATTCCTTCTGGCAAACCAATGGAGCTGAGTGTCTACGTGAACGGTGCAGAGGCTCGACACAACTGCTCGTCTAGTACAGACGTCCAAGTGAGGCTTCCTGCCTCTCCACCTCACGATTCAGAGTCTGAGGTTCTGGATCTGAATGGTCCGACTTGCTCCTACGTCTACTCAGTCTACCGCACCCCAGTGCTCACAGGCAAGTGGTGCAATTACTCCGGTGCTTACTGCAGCAGATTTGAATGGATGTGCTTAGGCTGTTCACATGCTTGCAAGATATACCTGCTCCTCATTTTTTAATTTAGCTGCTTATGGAAATCCAGTTCGTGATGAAACTTACTTCTGTCAGGCCTTCATCCATTCACTACTACCTCACACACAGAGCCTCTCCTTGATACCATCAGTGGTGCAACACTTTTTGAGGTCACTGGCTTGCTGCTGGCTGAGAGCATGGATGCTTCTGACTACGAAGTCTTGGTAAGTATCCCTCAGCTTTTCCCCTCTCCCCTTTGACAACAAGTGGTTTGTACAGTCGTAAATGTGCTTGCCCCATGTCTGAAGCAGCTTAATATATTTAGGCAAGCTGTGTGGACCCCTTAATTGACCCTTGATTCCAGGTGAATGAAGAACCAGGCATAATCAACCGCACTGTTGGTGGCAACGCTACTCACCCCGTTCTTTTGGTGACTCCACCCGCCCTGCCTGCTGGCATCTGGCCAGTGACTGTGCGTGTGGCCGGCTTTGGAAACGCTTCCCCTGTGCAGCAAAACAGCAGAAGCAGCATGGATGTTCAGTGAGTAGCTGGGGCACATGTCAAATTTTCCTATGCTCATTTGCTTGAGCTCGCCTCGCTTAAACGTCATAAAGCCACGTCTTGTTCAGTGCTTAAACGCCATAAAGCCACGTTTTGTTCAGTGCTTAAACATCATAAAGCCACGTTTTGTTCAGTGCTTGAGCTTTTAAACTTTTTATTGCCTGCAGGTACTCTCTTGCTATTGACAGCTCTAATGCAAATAAGGGCTCCTACTGGGGTGGCTTTGAGGCTGAAGTCACGGGCTGGGGCTTTGTGCCCACTGAGGGCGCTGAGTATGACCAGGTTGGTGCAATGGTAATTTTTGGCCCTGCTGCAATCACTGAATTGTGTCATGATTGTGCAGAAATTAATTGTTCTGCTTGAATGTCTGTAGGTTTTGATGTAAGATATGTACTTATAGCCTTGGCCTTGCATGTCTTTGGCAGGAGATGGGAGGGAGATAAGGCATAGTTTGTGCACTTCTGAGTTATCTTTTGTCTTATACAACATACGCTGCAGGATATGAGCATTGAGGCCGTCAGTGGAGAGACCAGCTTTAAAGTGTCCGTGGTGTCTGCCACCACCACTCACCTCACAGTGTACATTGAGCGCATGAACGACCAAGATGCTAGTGAAATCAGTCAGGTAGGAAACTTGATTATGCGCTGATTGTGCCAATTGAAAGTGCATTTACGAGTCGTTGCTCCCCTCCGGGGCAGCCCAAAATTTTGTTATTTATTTCGGGCCCCGGACGGGTTGTACTTCCCTGGTTGCTGAGCCAAAAGAAAACCAAAAGCAACTCCCCCTGAAGGGGAAGAGATTACACAAGGCAGCAATTCCTTTGACCTGTCCTCCTTAATTCACTCCACTTCAGGACTCCGCCAGCACAGACGCCAGAGATTTGGGTTTGAAAGTCACAGTCAGCGGCCCTGATACTTCAGACACCGGCAACTTCCGAGTTGACTTCAGCTCCCTGTACACACCCTTGTGAGTCACACATGCATTTGATTGCCTACCAAGTGAAAATACCAACTTGAGGATGCCACCTCATTTTTCTGATTCACTCAAGCAGCCGTTGATCTGTTCCAGCTTCTCTAACAGCAATATAACTGCTGCTCAATTGTTGCCTACTTTGACAGCTTCTCGAGCTCTCCCAGCTCCTTGGACAGCCCCGACACCAATGCAACGTCTCTCGAGGTGTCATGGTTTGTGCTGGCTCATGCCGAGTTTGACGCGCTCCCTGACGGGGCTCCCTCTAACGCCACTGTGGAACTGCAATCAGGTGGGTGAGGGCCTTTCCACAATTACAATCCATGTGTTAGGTCAGATGATCTCAAGCTGAGCTCAATGACTTTTGTGCTGCTTGCCCCATAGCTATTCAAAGTTGCATTCTGTTGTTCGTCCAACAAATCCTTTTTCCTGCTTGAGCAGCTGGAAAGCAACGCAACTTGTTGTTGCAACTGCAGGCCCCTACACACTCCCATGCATGGCTCCCACTGTGATCAACAGCACACTCGTGACTAGCGACCGGTACAAGGAAACCACGTCATGCATGCTACCAGAGTACCTGCCAGCTGCAAACTACACGGTAGGTGCTTTTTCTATGCAGCATATGAATGCCATGTCAGTCTCACTGCCATTCCGCTGGAGCTGTATGCTTACAGAAATGAGAGAGCATCTAGCCAACAGGAAAATGCAGCTGTTCTTCCGACAGCCGGGCAAACGCTTCAATCATTTGCAAAGCCATGCTATCTCATTGATGCTTGTGCTTGCAGCTGTGGCTGACTGCTGCCGGGAACTCGTCAGTCCTAGGCTCTGGGTTTGCTGGAGACAAGCTGTCTGTGCCCTTGACTATCTCCAACATCAGCCATACCACCAGTTCTGCTGCTGGTGGCCTGACCGTCACCATTACGGGGCTGGGCTTCTCCACTGAAGCAGAAGATGTGACTGTCACCTTTATGGCTGGGGGACTGTCATACGACGGTCTCGTGTTGTCAGCATCCAAGACCAGCATTGATGTGCGCACTCCCCGCGTGCCCGAAGCCCTGGAAGAGGCCACCACCTTGGACGTGCTGGTCACTCCCTCGCTCGGAGCAATGCCCCAGCACTCCGGCTTCACCATGACCTTTGACACCGGCCTGTCTCCTCGTGTGTTGAGCATCAGCCCTGAGCGTGGATCCACCGCAGGAGGCACGACAGTTGTCGTGGCCATCAATTCAGACGGCCCCCTATTTGAAGGGCCAGCCTCAGAGTACAGCGTGTCAGTGGGTGAGCTGGACAATGGGCAGACGTGCGGCAATGTGCAAATCAGCTCTGACAAAACAGAGCTGTCTTGCGTCACAGCCGCTCCGAGTCCAAGGGTCTTTTCCCCGCAGCTGGTGCACATCCTCAGGTGCGTTTTAACAAATGTGACCAACTTCCTGTTGTTAGACCGATGCCAGCAGGGTTCTGTGTTTGTGTATCAGGCTGCAGAATGATGCTACAGCGGTCAAACACTCGCCACATGCACCCCGTGCGCTGCTTCAGGGCAAACGTGGGCTGGACAGAGTGCGGTGACATCTCGTCGCCAATGAACACGCCCTGCCGATACCAATACATCGACCTGTGGAGCAGGCGCACCACTTGGGGCGGCAATGCTCCCCCCAGGGAGGGTGACTCAGTCTTCATTCCAGAGGGCAACACGGTGAGAGGCTGTGTGTGCAGAGGGGGTGCAGGGAGTAGCCTTGCGAGATATGTGGAATAGTGGCTTGTTCAATGCTTTGACTGTTTCAGGCAAATAGCAGTGTTGGGCATCTTACTCACCAAGAGGCCTTGCATAGGGGTGGACATCTTACCCACCAAGAGGCCTTGTAAAAGGGTGGGCATCTTACTCAACAAGAGGCCTTGTGAGGGCATGCCAACCTCCCTTGGCTCCCTTTTTCCATGCATGATGCAAGCAATGTTTTTGAGATGCAGAGTGCCCACCATAAACTCACACTTCCTCCTCCTCAGGTGTTACTGGATGTGTCTCCCCCAGAGCTCAACGCAGTCGTGCTTCAGGGCAACCTGGAGTTTGACAGCAGCATTGCAGCCAATCAAGAGCTCGTGCTGCGCTGCAAGTTCATACTAGTGAATGGAGGGTCGCTGAGCATCGGCACTCCAGATAAGCCCTTTGGCCCTGGAAAGGCACGCATCACACTGTGAGTGTAAGGGATTGCTTAGAGCACTGACATACATGGATTGAGGAACAATGCTTGCCATCTGAGGGAATCAGCAGCTATGCACCCTTGCTTCTTGCTTGGCTTGAATAAGGGGCTTGCTTTGTAATACTTGATTGCATGTGAGTTGAAGTAGCTGGTGAAGCATTTCTTCTTCCTTGCCGTCACTCCTTCCGGCACCCTAATTGTGCTGTCTTACCGACAACTGAATGCCGGATTTATTGCTGACAATGATCATTCTTGTGTTTCATATCTTGTGCCGCACAGTGTCGGCACCCCAACCAGCCGCCAACTGCCTCTGTATGGATCCAAGGTCCTGGCCCTTCGCAACGGCACTGTCGACTTGCATGGCATGCACAAAACACCCACGTGGACAAAAATGGCAAAGACAGCTGGACCTGGGGAAAGAAGCGTCGACGTCATGGGTGACGTGTCCACCACCTGGGCTAAAGGTCGGAATTTCTTGGCTGCCTGTTTTGGTTTGTTACTGCAAGCATGCACACTGGTTGAGTTTTTTCTGTCAGGCTAAGCAAGGCCTCAAAGCGCTGGTATGCAGAGAGGATGTGCAAATAGGGGATTGCCTTCCTTCCTATCCTTTGCAAAGAATGGCACACGTTGCTCATCCCTAAACACTACCATCTCATACTCACCACACGTCCCATGCAATGTATCTCAGGCGACACCATTGCCCTTGGGTCTTCCTCCGTGTTTGGGCTTGACTCAGAGACCCGCGAAATCCGTAATCTACGGTACGACAGTGCAAGTGACGTCTCCACCATATTCCTCAGCGTCCCCCTCGAATTCACCCACCTGGGTGAAGTGGTGACCGTGCCTGGCGATGAGAGGGGCCACACAGTGGACATGAGAACTGAGGTGAGATCTGAACTGGTGGCAAGGAAGTAGTTTTCTCACTGGCCAAGGAAAAGGGCGTGTCCTACTTCAGGTCTGGTCTTATGGCATGCCACGTCTAAGTTTCGATTGATTCTTCTGTGAGAAGATGTTAGATTAGCCCCATATAACTGAAGCTTCAGAAAACATGCTTGGCAGTGAAACAGCATGCTGCTTGCTTTGTCTGCAGGTTGCCGCACTCTCGCGCAATGTGATTTTTGAGGGCGACGAAGAAACCAGTGCAAGCTACGCACACGGAGCTATAATTTTGATCCATACCCACGGAGACCATCCTCGGGCTGTGTTTAGGGGCGAGCAGGTAACGCAGCTAGGAGCGGATTAAAGCGAGGAAAAAGGGGGAGTTACGCGATGTGCTTGGGCCAGCTGGACTCTAATTGTGTGCCGCAGCCTAACTTCCTACTTAGTCTCGCATATCCTACGTACCAGCTATGCAAAACGATTGCATCTATCTGCAGGTCCAAATGCGACGGACAGGTCAAGCCTTCCAGCTGGGCAGGTACTCCTTGCATTGGCACATGCACGGGGATGCAGAGTACAAACAGTACATGCGGGGCTGCACTGTCAGCCAAGCCTGGAACCGTGCTGTGACCATCCACGGCACAAACAACGTGAACCTTACAGACAACGTGGCATACAACATTATGGGTGAGTTGTACTTGGCAACAGTTGCTACACCGGGTCTACAGTTAAGCTGCTTTTGTTGATTCTGCGTGCAATGCGTATGCAAACAACACACATCTCTGCAAGTTGATACCATTGCTGGTGTCAGCCCTGCTCTCACCTCGATTCATGCTGTATACACAGGTCACACCTTCTTCCTTGAGGATGGCATTGAGCAGGGCAACTACATTACTGGCAACTTGGGCATGCTCACCCGCCCCTCTCAAGCACTGCTCAACACCGACACCACGCCTGCTGTGTTCTGGATCACCAACCCTGATAACGTCGTACGCAACAATGTCGGATCAGGTAGGCTTTAACTATGCACAAGCAGTGTTTTTTGAAGTGGTGCAGAATCCCTTTGCATGCTTACTCAAATTCTTGTAAGTTTGCTACAAACAATTGCCTTCAGGCTGCAGTGTTTTGAAGTGCTTTAGAAGTAGTGCAGAATCGCTTTGCATGTTAACTCACGTTCATTGAAATGTGCAACAAATCATTGTTTTTAGGCTTGCTCGTGATTAGATTCTGCTTCTGCTCTCTAACTTGCATGTAGGCTCAACCAATGGCTATGGTTTCTGGTACCGCTTCCTGACTCACCCTGAGGGTCCATCATACACTACATCTGTCTGCCCCAAGTTCACGCCTCTGTGGGAGTTCAAGGACAATGTGGCACACTCCAATATGTTCTACGGCTTGAGGTAAAGGCACCTGGCACGTAAACTAGAGCGGATAACATGCACCCTGCTTTCACTTGCCAAGAAGCTCCTGCAGGCTCGTCCTTTCTAGCTACAGCATTTCTTGCTCATACTTTTTACAGCATTGTTATGTCAATGTTATCACACCCGCCCATTCACAAGTGCTTGCAAACTCTGTTGCTGTAGGATTCATCCTGAATTCTACCCCATGAACAACCCTTGCGGCCGCAACCCTTTGGGAGGCTTTGGTGTTGATTTCCAACAGGTAAAGGAAGGCTATTTTGTCATTGGCTGTTATTAATAACACTATTGTACACGCAGATAACTTACCTGGCTGTACTGCTTTGCACCTTCATCCTGCTGTTTGTGTATCCACCCCAATGCACAGGTCCCTGCGGTGTTTGATGGCCTGGTAGCATACAAGAACGGTATGAAGGGTGCCATTGCAACCCAAGTGGGGCTGGTCCAGTTCGCCAACTTCTCCCTTGCCGACAACGGTGGCGGCCCCCGTGCACACATCGTGAACGGCAAGGACAACGGAGCAAACATGGAGCTGACCTGGATCTTGGATGACCGCAACCGTGATGATGAAGACAACACCTCCCCAGTGCCTTCTTTGCCTCTAAGCAGCATGGCTGGTGGGGCTTGTATTTGCACAAATTGCTCTCCTACTGTGATGGGTTGCTGTAGCAAGCAGGCACATGAAGATTGCAAAGAACGGCCACGAGTTAATAACCCTTGAAGGCAACGCTTGGCACACTGTAGTTCAAAAACTGCCCTACTTTTTACCCCCTGCACAGGCATGACCAACTCCATCCTTATCACGCGCACACCTGTGGGCGATCAAGGCACAGCTGGTCGTGGTTGGGTATCGGGTCGGAAGATTACGGGGGTGATCATGCAGTCTCAAGTGGAGGTAGGTCACCTGTTGACCAGGTGCAAGGCCTTGCCATGAGCGCTCTTCACTTTGAGACTGTAGTGTGAAGCAGGTTGCTTAGGTGGAATGCCCTTGTTCCTTAGCCATCATGCTGGCTCAAGACTCATGCCCAGATTGTACTGATCCTTCTCATCTGACATCGGAACTGCTTGCAGTTCAATGGCAAACACAGTGCGCTGGCGTCTCTGACCAACGTCACATTTGTGGGCTACGATGGCACTGACAGTGCAAATGGATTTTATGCGCTTGAGGCTTGTGGAAAGTGCAAGACCCACCAGGTATGCAACACCTTTGTTGAAATGCAAGAGCAACAGTTCATTTACAGACGGACAAGCTAGAAGGCTAATGCATTGACACTGCCGACACTGTGACATGCAGGGAGGAGCTTTTGTGTTCATGGCAGGCACCAAGTTCATTCAAGCTGAAGCCCTAGGAGGAGTGGAAAAATCAGTGGCTCTGTCTGACTGGTCTTGGCCCCACCAGGTGACTTGTGGTGGAGACCTTGGTGCTCCTGGGTGCTCTGCATTCTTCAAACCGCCAGGTTTTGAGAATAAATATAATGTCCAAACCGCCCACCCACGCTCCTACCATTGCTGCAGGGTGTGTTCCTTGACACTGACGGCAGCTTGATCAACAGCCAAACAGTGCCCCAGGACTTGGCTGACCTTGCTGAATTCTCCATCGGTGTGCCTGGCACAACATGGCAGAGTGCAATTGGGAACAACTTGTTCAAAGACATGCCAGAGGTGAGAGAAAATATGTGCACAATCGTATATTCCTGACCCCTTAAACCTAGGTATTTAAGGGGTCAGGGTCACCCTTCAACTTGATAAATTCTGAATGATTGCTTTTGTCAGGCTCTTTAAATCTTGGCCTGTCCATAAGTACTCAATACCTTGTGGTCAAGGCTCCCTACCAGCAAAAGTCCTGCTGTTAACGTTCTTCTCGTTCTTGCTGCAGGACTGCGTGTACTCAAGTGCACCACTTTTTAAGAATGGCATGATCTGCGGCCCCCACCTCAAGTTCAGGTGAGCGCTTGCAGCTCTAGCAACTATGTGTGCATTGCCATGATGCCTAAAGTTTTACTGCTGTTGCTCTTACGTGGTCTTGCAAAAGCTGTGTTTCTACTGTGTTGCTAAGATTGCCTTCCCTCCCTTCGACAACTTCAGGCGCCTAATGCTGAACAGCCACAAGCCTAGCAATATCGAGTTTGTCCCAGTCTGGGTCACAGACAAAGAGACCAACACGTCTTCCCACGTCCATTTCACAAAATACAATGATCAGGGGTGAGCTCATGACTTTTATACTGGCACATAAGTCTGTCAAACTTGATTTGTTTTACCTCTTTGACTGCAGCAGGCCAACGGTAAAGCAATACTAAAGCAGCTCCTTTCGTTGCAATATTATAGAAAATCTTGTAAAAACAATATCCATGCAGGTACCAGTTTGTAGTTCCTACCCAGCGTGATTACTGGCTGCACTGGGATGTGTCAAGCTCTTTGACAAATGGCAAAATCAAGATTGACCCTGAGCAGATCAGGTGAGTCAAATTACAGTTGGATGCCCTTACATGTGGGTGAGCGTCGATGGCTCGGCGCTGTCTTTCTAATCAGCTCAAAGTAAGTCATGCATTTTATGACGTGTTACGATGGCATGATCTGGCCTTTCCCAATTCTAAAGAGCTCCTTGCCAAATGATTTTGCAGGATCCACCGGCCAGACCTTCTAGACGACTCTTCCTGGGTGTACCTCACCACGTCCAATGTCCAAGAGCAAAACCGTTATGAAGTCAATGGCCGTTCAACTGTTGTCATGAACTACACTACTCTGCCCGACCCCACAAAGGAGAGCACCAGGTGCGTGCCCTGATTAGATGTCGCGTGGACAGCTGAAAGATCTCAGGCGCTAGAAAAACCAACTCGCAGTGCAAAACTTGACCCAAAATCTGCTTCAATCCATGCAACTCGACACTAGCAGTCGACGCTGCTGTCCATCCAACGCTTTCTCCACCCACAAACGTGCAGGCACGGAGATGCTGTTTACAACAGGACATTTGTGCCCGACACTTGGCTGTACGGGGATAACGAGTACAACCACACACTGTTCACCATGATTGCGCTTGGGCCTAACAACGGGTGAGAAGAGGTCATCTCTCATCGAAAGCAATTAAGGATACACAGCTCAATCCTTTCCTTCCGACTGCCACCACAGAGCCCTTAGAGCCAAAGCTTTCATCTGCCCCGTTGATGGATGCACCAACGAGCCCGAGGAAGCTGTTGACAATCGCGAGGGCATCCTCTTATGGTCTGATCCAGACACCTGGAGTGACAGCTCCCGCTTCCCTGACGGAAAGCCCAGTGAGGGACAGAATGTAAGATGCCGCAGATCTATGCTGTGATGTGCTTTGTTTTGTACTAGCTTTGCTCGCTTCTTGTAACGATATGAATACTCATCCTTGATCCTCCAGGTCACCATCCCCTTTGGCTGGAACCTGGTCGTGGATGAGGACCCTGCTCCCATTTTAATGCTTGATATCCAAGGCAATGTGACCTTCTCGCAATCCAAGGACATCACCCTCACGGTCAGTTTTGCACTAGGCTCCTGCAATGCAGCACAACGTAACGTACAGATGTCCTCTACAATAGGCTGTAGTCCAGTAAATTGCCCTGACACACTCCTGCAAGTAAAACATACCTTAAATGCAATGCCCGAAAACGCACAGGCCAAGTACATACTTGTGACCCGGAATGGTTGGCTGTGGGCTGGCACCAAAGAGAAGCCGCATCCTGCTGGCGTTAGCATTAAACTGGAAGGAACTCGCCAGACCCCTGACTTTGCAATTAGGGAAGACCTGAACCTTGGATCCAAAGTGGGTTGGCATTTAGGCTTTTTTGGATGCTGCTGGACGCTTCCCCTTCTTTGCAGGTGCTCCTTTGACACATGCCAACTCACCACATCTTTTTTCTGCAGGTACTCGGTGTATTCAATGGTGGGCGCATGTCCATGTATGGCAAGCACATGGCCAAGAGGTGGACCAAACTGGAAAACACTGCTGTGAGTGCTTTGCATCTTCGGTTTGTACATTCTTCTAGCTCTTGCAGTCCTTTTTTTAAACGATGACTTTGCAAACAATTCCCCTGAGCAGGCAGCGGGCAGCAGCACCCTGAGCCTTTCTGACGGGAGCCACGGATGGTCCGTGGGAGATCGCTTGCTGGTGCCCTCCTCCTCCTTCAACCCTCGCCAGGTATGAGCCGCTAATTGCAGCTTCTATTATGTCAGCTTCTATTATGTACTGTTCTGTTTGCAGCTTGGTGCAGCTGCGCACTTACTGGTGCTTCCGCGCACTTCCTGGTAACATTAAAAACAGCCTGCACCAACTTGAACACTCAAACCCTGACTTGTCTACAGGCTGAATTTGGCACCATCGACTCCATTAGTGTCGATGGGCGGACGGTGACCCTTGTGGACCCGCTTGAGCACAGCCACTCGGCCATGATCAAAGAGTATGCAGGCAGCCCTGTTGCCTTGGATGCACGCACAGAGGTAGGGGCTATTTCACAGCACAGCCAAAACAGGGTCTTTACTTGTCCGCATGAGCTGTCTCAAACGTGAGACTGCAGCTTTGAAAGAAACGGACGTTCTCTCTTCCACGTGTGCAGGTGGCTTTGGTGACCTCCAACATCAAAATCACAGCAGCAGATGGCAACGTCACCCGTGGTGAGGGTGGCGAGGCCTTTGGCTGCCACGTAGTAGTGGATGGAGATGGCTACGCCAGCTTGACTCACGTGCAAATCAGGTGCGTCTTTTAGGAGGAAGCGGTGTGGTGTTAGCAACGCAGCATATGATTCTATGCACTGACTGCACCACCTGGTCTTGCTTGCACTTACAGCTATGGCGGTCAGATGGGTAAGAATCCGACAGTGCTGTTCCAAAACCTGAAAGAGGTGCCTACAAGGAACAACGAGACAGGGGAGGTGCTGACGGATGGCTCCGGCGAGGCAATCACCATGCCTAACCCAAGGTGTGAAAAGAGGACAGAGTATGGGTGTCCCAGCACATTGGCAAGCAGAAGTAGAGGGTGGCATGCATGTAGTACACTGGTATGCAACTTCAGGTCCCTCTTTTCTCCTGTGCAGCCTGAACACTTTCACAAGGCATGACTTGTGTTGATTTATGCAGTTTGGTGGACTCTTCTGTCCTCCTGAACAACATGCATGGAGCGATGTGGATTGCGGAAGGATCAGGCCCAGTCACCTTGGTCAACAACGTGGTCTTTGAAGCTTACGACAAAAGTGCTATTCAAGTGTCTTCAACAGGAAACACCATAGTGGTAAGATGCTCGTTTGTTGCCATTATAATGTCCAACAAATCTTGTAACTTTTGGCACTAAGGTAGATGCACTAATCTTGTAACATTTTATCACACATTATAGTGGCGTTCTTTCTTCTTTGGCAGCTAACCTTGCTCGAACCCCACACCATTCAATAATTGATTGATGCCTGCAGGGCAACCTGGTCGTTAATGTGATCAAGGAGATGGCAGGAAAGAGTGGTTTTGACAAGGAAATGATAGCCGGCTACAAAGTCACAGTCCAGGTAAGCGCAGGTTGACTTTGACTTGCTCTGTTTGGAGTAAATGTGCACACATTTGCCACCCTATAGACAGGGAGCAAGATTGTTGTCACATTCTCATACTGTCAGGCACTTGATGATACAGGAAAGGCACTGGCTTGCCAACACGCGCCTTTGCATAACAAACCATAAGACAGCTGCGCTATCATGTGTTGATATTAAAACGTCTGTGCTCCCCTGCAGCCCAACTACGTTCATGACAACGTTGCTGCTGGTTCTGAGCGTATGGGCTTCTATTTCTGGGGCCCTAGCTGTGCAAAAGCCAACGAGCTCTTCCGGTAAGATTCTGAATGTTCAGGAAGGTTACTGTAGTGCATCCCTTCTTCAGTTGCCACTATGTAGCAGCAATCTAGGAGTGATTGTGATTGTAATGTGTATGAGTGTGTGCATCACTACCAAGCCCTTCAGATCTTTTGCCACACTTGGAATGCCACAGGAACAATACCGCCCACTCCACACTGGGGGGTATGTGGCTGGAAGCCTCAGACATTGCTAAGAGTGCCAAGTGCACAGGGGTAGACACATTTACCTCCTACCTACATTGGGACTTTGGCGTCATCACAGTGGCAGGTGCGCTGATGTGAAGCTGTGTGCACTCAAATCCAAGAATGGAATATGGTCCAAGCACTTGTTGCGCTCAAACCATGGTGGTGACCGGTCATGCATTGCAGACTCCTTTTGTGTATTTGAATGCCCTCACAAATCTGCAGGCATCCCTACCAGCCTGGACTTCAGAGGCCTTGTCATTGCAGACAGCAAGCACAAAGGACTGCTGCCCTTGGTAAAGAGCAAAACACTTCACTTACTTGAGGTAAGCACCCTGATCTCTCACCATTCATACATTGCTCACAGACTAACTACCAAGCCATCATCCTTGTTGTAAGGTGTAATTTGTTGTGCATCTTTGAGATTGATCAAGTGACGTAGGAGACGAGATTGTGATGCAACCCATACTCAGCATTTTTGCAACTGAAATGTTGCTGGAGGAGAGGCAAATACACTCATCTCATAACTAGAACACTGGTGTCGGCCTTGCACAGAAAACTGTGCTGTGACTCACTCCTCTGTGCAGGTGCGCGTGCAAGATTCGCTGTTTGTGGGAGAATCAAGGCCTGAAGTATGCACAATGTGTGCCCAGAATGGGGACCCCGGCTGTGCTCCAAAACTGTCTGACCAGAGTTACAACAAGGTGAGTAGGCGTCTGAGCCCAGAGGGCAGAGATACGCTGTTCCTGCATCAGAGGGCTCAGCTTGTTCCATAAGGTAGTGATCAAACTTTGGCTTGGTTCTCTTGCTTGCATTGCATGCAACACATTTGCACGCCCTCAATCTCAAGTTTCCTCCGTACTGTGCGACGCATTGTGCAGGCATCTCCTTACGGCCCCAGCATTGGCCTTGTCCACGGAGTGTTTGGTCTTAAATTTTCACCTGGACCTGAACCCAAGCCCTGGGACACACTGAAGGGTTATTCTACAGTGAATGGCATCACCAAGGTCAAGGGCACCACCTTTGCCGACTTTGAAGGCAGCAGCGGATGCGGGGTGAGTAGTATAGCTCAAAGGACGTCTTACTGCTGGTTACGCCACCATAGTCATGTGCTGCCTGATCTGCCAGAGCACAAACCGGGTTACACAAGTGCTTCATTTCTTGCACAGCTACAAAGCCAAGCGGAGTTGCTGGCCCAAAGTTGCTTTGCCTGTCACAGCATGTCAGCCCTGTACTGGTCACTCCTCCCACCTGCTTCAGGACGGCTCCTACGCTCTTGGCAACCACAACCACGCCCCCGATGCCTCTCACCCTGTGTACTTGGAAACCTCAAATGTGGTCAACGTGGCTAACGATGGCTTGTTCAAGATGACCGGCCCGGACCCTGGGTGGAGGAATGAAGCAGACTGTGGTTTTCAGGTATGTAGAGAGTACTGTTGGAGGCATATGTTCATTACAGACTGCTCAAGAGCTTGTTTGAGCATCAAGCATAGCGTAGCTCTCCCTGCTATGATCTCATTTCAGGCCAAAACCGTATTTCTATTAAAGCTCTTATTACTGAGACTGAACACTTGTTTGGCGCTGTAGACACATCAGGCACACTAGTTGGGGGGGTGTTCAATTAACGGCAAGTAACCTGTCGCACTTTATAGCGGCAACTTCATAACGGCAACTTAATAGCGACAACTTTATAGCGACAACTGTATAACGGCAAGTAACTGTTGCACCTCATACAGACATTTCCCTTGGAGGCTTTGGGTGAGCAAGTGGCAATTGGAGGGGGCTTTGAGATTGACTACAAGCTTGAGCTCAACTGTGCTGGCCCCAAGCACGTATTTTTCATGGACTCTGATGGCAGCCTTACAGGTATGGCTAAATGGCAAGTAGGTCAGGAATAGAGTACTCACAAAGCGTTCACATACCATGGGGCAGGTATCATGCGACACCTCAGTGAATGCTGCAGGTTTTCACACATTTCTTACTGTCTTCCAACCGCATCTGCTCATGTGTGCTTTTGCAATACTGCACGTCATAAATTGTGCAGGTGTTGTGGCTAGCATCAACGGTGCATACCCAGAAGAGCGCAAGTTCCCCTTTGATCAGGTAGGCAGATCAGCAGGAGAGGCAATGCCTTTTCCTGCATATGAGCTTGCTATATCTGTGTGGTGTTCAGAAGTTTGAGGTCTTCCTTCATTGTATTCCCTTCAGTTTCTTAACTTTTCGCAATTCATTACACCCTTTTGAAAAGAATGGAGTCAATCAGGCTGCCTTGTCCATGTGGCGCTCATTTAGGCAGGCATGTAACAAAGGAATAAAAACGAGAATAGGCCAATAATGAAGTTGCTTTGCTTATGATTGGGCGTGCAGGGTACCCCTGTCCTTAAAGGCCCTTGCACACGATCCAGTGGCTTTGATGCCTACCAGTGCCGCAAGGAGGATGATGCCTTTTTACATGACTCTACCAAAGCGCCTGTGCCTAAACCACCAGGCAGCTACTTTAGCGAGCCTCAGGTGGGTGCTTTTTTTTCCGGGTACCTTTTGCTAGTACAAATCATGAATCAGACATGCATACTCAATTTTAATCTTATTTTCTCCCACTTCTGCCTCATAAGAATATATAACTTGATACTTAGTAGTGAGTTTTCCCTCTAGAGGAAGGTGCTTTATTCCTATGCCTTTGTTATACAGCGCTTCATCTTTGCCAAAGCGTGTCTCATAGCCCCTTTCCTCTCTCTCTCCTTGACATGTGCAGCTATTTGTCCTTGAATCACGAGATAGTGACACAGAGAGTCGCAACTTTGGACCTGTCCACTTTGGCCTTGCTGGATTCTCTTCCGTAGACTTGGTGGTGGTGGCCATGGATCAGGGCTGGTGCTTTGCCTACACTTGCCAAGAGCGATTGTCTTCATTCTGGACTTACTTGCCAAGTGAGTGTTCTGCCTGGTTACTTTTGTGTGCAAATCAGAGCTGTTCTTCGCTGTGCCATCTCTCTGTGTTACAAGACTTGTGCTTGCCACACGATACTGACATCGCACCTTGCTCGTTCTTTTACTGCCCCTGCAGCCTTCCACACAGCTGTGGTAAACTTCACTGGCTCCCCCCCCAAGGTCATGCGCCTCAACTTTCCGTACATTGGGCCTGACGATGAGCTTGTCGTACTCATCAACATGCGCGGTATTCCAGAGAGGTACGAGGACTTTGCAAATCAGTTTCTGACTTGGCCCTCAAGTTTGCTGACAGTGCTTCCTGAGCAAGATCATTTGTTTTTGACTCTTTTTGCCATTCTTGAATGAAGTTGAAGGTTCGGTTTTCTCACACTCCAAGCGCTGCACAAAAAACGCCAAATTATATTCATTGCCTTTGCAGGCGCTTTGTGTGGCTGGACAAAGCCGATCCAGCTTTTTCTAAAGCAGCTGGCCGAGTGCAGCCAGAGAGCGAGCCTCCTACCATTGGCGACGGCAAGCCTCACGGTGCCTACTTTTGGAAGCAGGTGCGTTTGTTGGTGATTGGGATGAAGCTCTTTTCTTATTGTGTCTGGAGTCGTGTAACATTTGTGTGGGTGTAGGTGGGTGTGTGCATGTGCGTGTGCATGTGTGTGTGTGTGTGGATGTTTGTATGTGTGTCTGCGTATGGGAGGGGATGGGGTTATGCATTTGTGGCGGTGGGGAGGATGCAGAGAACTCAGGAGCATTGCTTCAGAAAAGATGATGAAGGATATGGGATATGTGTGTGTATGTGCACGTGGCTTTGGGGTTCGGTACGCTTTGGATGTCTAGGCCTCGATTTATTGTCATGTAGTGCACTAGAAGTTCTCGCAAGTGTTTCCGGTAATGTGCCTTATGACTTTGCATGCCATTGGCCTTGGAGCAGGAACTCCGCAGCATTTTACGCTCAACCTATTTAATTCAAATGCTTTTATTTGTGCAGTCTACTACGGAGCTTTGGGTCAAAATGAAGGGCGGTTTGAATCTGGAAGTGCGGAAGGAAAATGCGATAGCTGTCAGTGCCAAGCTTGCTGTCAGTGTGAACGACTTCTTTGACAACATGCAAGACAAGTTCCTGCAGTCCTTTGCCTTTGCTATGGGCATTCCTTTGTCACGCATCCAGGTGAGCATTTGATTTACGCAATGAAGATGATGCTAGGCAGTACTTGTGTGCAGTCTTTGCTTTGCTGTGAACAACTACCTGATTCTGCAGCTTTTAACAATGTGTTTGCATTCCAACCATGTTTATCTCTACTAGGTGATCCCCAAAAAGTGTAACAAAATGTGTAACGCTTGCAGAGATAGAGTTTGTTCTAAGCAACCTGCACCCTCTGTTTTCGGTATCCATGCTTAGTCTACATGGCATTATAGCAAGCCCGCTTGCGCCCATAAACCCATGCATGCTTTGGCTGGGAATCACTCTGCTTCCCAGCAACCAGTACTTAGTCTTGGTGCCCCTGACCACATCCTGCTTACCGCTCACCCTATCACCTGCCTGAGCCCTTGTACACTCCAAACCTCACACAAATGTTCCTGTTACGCTGTGTATGGCTGCTGCAGATTGTATCTATTGTTCCAGGCTCTGCCGTCGTGAAATCTTTTGTGTATGACCACGAGGACTCCTACAGCTCCAGCCCTGACCCCGCATTGAATGCCAACATGACTGAGGGTCTGGACACAGATGACACATCGAACACCACCCTTATCACCGGCACAGCCTCTGATTTCTCAGCAATACTCAAGGCCTTCTCTGCCAGCATTAAGAGCGGGGCCTTGGAGACGCAGCTGGGCGTGCGGGTGAGTTATGGCTAGGTTTTTTGTCCATGCTGCGCGAGCATGATTGTGAGCGTGCTTCTGCTCCGATGCCATGCTTGCAGCATGTGCCATCTAAAAGGCATACCTCAGAGGCTGCTCTCGGGTTTTTAAGCAATATTTTCTTCTTCCTTGCAGCTCAAAGGGGTCCGTCCTCCCATGGCTTCTATGCATCACGCAAATTGGGATTGTAGGCGTGTCCACAACTGAAATGGACGCCAGTATATGTGTGTACCCTATGTGGCTCTTCATCTCTGCCACCCTCCCTGAGTGCCATGCAGATTGGGAATGTGGGCGTGTTCACAGATGAAACAGACGCCAGCATACATGTATTGTGTGTGGCCCTTCATCTCTGGCACCTTCCCTGAGTGCCATGCAGATTGAGGGTGTGGGCGTGTTCACAGATGAAACAAACGCCAGCATACTTGTATTGTGTGTGGCTCTTCATCTCTGGCACCCTCCCTGTGTGTTATGCAGATTGAGAGTGTGGGCGTTTCCTCAAACGACACAGACGGCACCGGCTCCTCTGATATGGATGAGCTCCTGAAGCAGATCAATGAGGAGGGTAGTGAAGAAGGCATGTCCACTAACCGCTACTCAGGGGACAAATGGAACATGACCATCCCTATTACTGTAAGTAGTGTCAGTGCGATTGCCTCTGTACACTGAGCGTGTGCCGCATTACGGCAGTGTTTCTATCTTAAAAGGTGATCAAACAACCGCTCTTGGGTTGTGTGAGTGAGCAAAATGAGAGAGATGCATCATTGCACCAGCTTCCTTCACTTGTTTACTCTACACTACACCAATTCATTTTGTTGTCTACCTACTGACGTTGCAGCTGGCATGAGCTAAAGTTTGTTAAGGTGCCACTTTTGCATCATCACGGTTGTGCTTAAGCATGGTTGTTACATTTGTCACATAAATGTTAAGCAGCAGAATTGGTTAACACAAGCACTGATGCTGACCGGTCTCAGTACCTAATATAATGCTTTGATATTGCAGGTAGACACGGATTTTGACACAGTCATGACAAGTGATAGCTCAGAAGTGGAGTTCAAAAACGTCATGCGTGAGGCGCTCGCTGCCGGTCTGTTCAAACTCGACGCAGGATTTATGGCAAGCCCTCTTAACAACTCCGAGCCCTGCGTGCCTTGTGTGCTGGTGAGTGTGCATGGGTGCCTGGTATGAGACGGCATTTTGGTGTGCAAGGCTGTGTCCCCTTACTGTGTAACATCACAGAAGCAGTTGGTTCTTGCAACCTGATCATGTGTAGAGAGTTTGTGCTGCAAGAATACTGGTGCATTCTGGTGCTGCACATTTTCACTCCTGCCTCTCGTTCAAAGCATTACTTTCAAGTCTGTTCTTACTGCATGCTCATCCATTTCATCACAGTCTTGTCATTTCTCACTTTCATCATCCTTCAGAGTTTTGGCGCTCACATGCAAGCAGGCGGTTTGGAGGGCTTGCAAGTTGTTACTGTGCCATTGCGCCTACTGACTCTGGACCTCATGTGTAATCTCTGTTGTAGGCCGGGACCTTAACAAGAGGATCCGTAAAAGCTGACATGTCAGTGAGCCTTTCTGATAGCCTCAGCCAGTCCGAGTTTGAGGCCTACATGGTAAATCACCACATTGACACAGACTTAACTTGCGCTACAAGCTTATGCTGTCAAACATGGCAAGATGCCTTCTTTACGCTCATAGTGGCACACCATAGCACATTGGATAGAGGCTTTCATGTCTTTCCTTTCTATGCCTTTCTCGTTGTGCAGCTCGTAGTGCATGTGATACCTCTATGCAACCTGACACCCGCTGCCACGTATGTCTTCTCAAAGCTCCATGCTGTGCCTTTGTGATCTCAATGTATGGAGGTGCTTGCCCTTAACGCTGACCATGCTTGTTGTTGATGTATGTGCAGAGCAAGGTTAGCAGTGCGTCAGCCAGCGAGCTCTTCATCCTACCAGATGGCTCTCCTTACACTGGCAAGGTGAGCAATTTTCTGTGTGAAGCCCTGCAACCATGACAGTGCCTTGGCTGTGTCTTGTCTTACTCGATTTCTTAGAGTACTCCGCTCAAGAGACTAAAGGTTCGATCTCCATGTGGTCACGCACCTAAATCTGCATGCAATATGGAAGCTGCCTCAAACCTCACACGGCAACACAGCCTGGTATTTATAATAAGGCAACACAGCTGGCTTTATTTTTTTGCACACAACCCACTTACCCTTCAACTCCTGTGCAATATCTTCCTTATAACCCTACCTTCCACCGAAATCCTTTTCCACTTTGTCTCTTCTTCTCAAACTCCATATCATGATGCGCACTGTTGCTGGCACTCTCAAACGCACATAGAGCTTAAACGTACAAGTATTTCTGTTTGTCAAGCGCAATTGGCTGGATTGCACTTGCAGATTACTGTAGGCAAAGTGTCTGGAAGCCGCGAAGGAAGCACCGCTCCCTCACCCCCTCCAAATTTGGGCTTTGAGGAACCAAGCAGCTCCTCCTCAGGCAAGTTATGGCCTGTGGCTTGTGTCAATGAACTTGATACGTTGCGTCCCACACTGTTGGAGTCATTGAGTGGAAACCAAGTCAGCATGGGTCAGGGGCATGTGTTTAGGTTCACCAGAAAACATTCCAGCCACTCACTCACCTTGCTGCACGCAATGAAACCCGCACGACCCTTACACCGCACCTCACTTCCCAACTCGCAGACGAAGATGTGGACAAGATCGTGGGCGGTGTGATTGGAGGGGTGTTTGGTTTCTTGTTGCTGATCGTGCTTCCTGTCATCCTGTTCTTCTGGATTCGCAAGCGTAAGCTGGCTGCAGCTGGTGGCTCCAAGGTGCGTGTGGAGCTGTGGAGCAGCCACAACATGCCAGCGTGGATCACTGATCAGCCTGTACAGGTGTCCCTTGCTGGCACACGTGTGGTTCTCATCGCAAAAATCCAGTTATTATCGTGATTTGTAGGTGCACAGCACCGGCATGAATGACTGAATAGCTTATGTAGGTCTCCCACTTTGACACACGTGTATCACAATTTGTATATGTGATGTGCATATGTGAGGGTGGGTAAGGACCAGAAGCAGCCATTCTCCTACCTCTTACATGAGCTGACCGGAAACAAAAGTGTTGAATTGCATCCAGCACGAGCGGCATAATACACGTGGGAATGTTGTCTGTTGATGCACGCACACACAGACCCTCTCAATTAATCTTTAATGCAGGCGACTAATGGCAAAGGCGTGCGTAGCTCGTACCCAAGCAAGTCCTCCGTCCATCCAGAAATGCCCACAGCTGAGCGTGAGTTCTCCAACATCTTTGCTGCACGCTTAGCAGACGACACAGTACCTGCTGGCAGTCCCGCGCGCTCAGAGGCTCAGCTGCGGAGCTCAATGAAAGAGAGGGAGAGCTCGGATGGAAGTGGAGTGCTGCAGGTAGGGCGTCTTCACGCTTGGTAGTGAATACCGCTTTGCAAACATGTGGGGAAGAGTGCACTGTAGTTTTTTAGGCTGATACCGTACCTTACTGTACTCACCCGGAACCCAAAAATCATAAATTATAAAGGTAAACCTGGGTAACCTTAGACCCTGTAGAGAAATATGTAAGGCATTTCTGCACCAACCCTGGTGGGCATTTGGCCCATCCAGTGCATGTGCTTATGCGTGCACATGCACGTTTGTGCATGTGTGTTGGTGCGCTTGTACCTGCGCATGTATATGTAAGCGTCAGTGAGGGGCAATTTAGCTTCCCATAAACATAAGAATGGCTTAAATGATGAAAAGATAAAGGGTTAAAACTTGGTCCAAAATGTCTGAGACACGGTCTCTGACTCGTCCAATTATCGCAGGTGCTGTCCTTACTCTCTTCACTGCTGCTGCTGCTGCTGCTGCTGCTGCTGCCGCTGTGTGCTTTGCTTATGCTTGCGCATGCTGATGGTGCAGCTTGGGTGTGGGCCTGGGTGCGCGACCTTGTCTGCATGAGCTGCCCCACCTGCGCAATTAATAACTGCCAAGCTGCCTTGAGCTGGGGCTGGGGCGGGGGCTGGGAGGGGACGGGGGGAGGCCCCTGGGGGCCTTCTCCGCTCATCACTGTTCAGCCACCCACCAAGTTTTATTTTTGCCAATCTCGGGCAACCCCGGAGCCTCCAAGTAAATATATAATACATAATAAACGATACCAGAATCACCCCGGAGGCCGAAAAACGTTATTTACCCGGGGTGAATTAGGTATGGTACGATACTATAAATTAGCCTGGCCTGATTTCCTCCTAGTTACTTAAGCAGCAAGGTGAGAGCCTGTGTGGAATATCCTGGGCACTACATGCTTAATAAGGTATGAGATGTCCTGGCCATAATCTTCCCTTAAGGTGTGCATGTATACTTTAAAACTGTACACACAAACAAACACACACACACACAAATTCCATACGCACATGTACATAAGCAGGGACCCACCGTCCCTCCCCTGAGATCTGGCCCCTCCACCTCTGCCACCCTAGACCCTCTATTCCTCCGTGGTCGTCTTCCCACGGTCGCCCCGCCCAAGCTGCAGCCCCTCAATCAGTTCCCTGTTCCCCCTGTAGACGTTGCAGCTTCTTCTGTTGGCCCTGCGCACATCAGCTACAACCCCTCTGCTAACTCAAGCAGCTCGACCTTTATGAGCAGGTAAATTTGTGTTCTTCAGAGGCAATGTGTATGTCCCTGCAAGTTCTATTCCCCAGGTAGAATCCCCTGACACAAGCCCAAGCACACACACACATACACATACACGCACATATACAGAGGTAAAAATACGCACACTCTCACACCAACCCACACAGTGGCCCCATGGCAAGCGGTGGGCAACCGTTTGGACCCACACCCACTCGCATTGTCACTCCTCCTGGTGGACAAGGAGAGCCCAAAAACAAGATACACGAGTACTGGCAGCAAGGCGTGCAGACATCAGACCACACCTTTGGTCTGCCTGGCTCCATTGAAACGCAGACAAGCAAGCGCACAACAGGTGGGCCTTACACACAGAAACACACAAGCATACAAGCATGTACGCATGTACGCACACACGCACACAACATGTAGATCACATACACACAGGCACAGGCACACGCTCACGCACACGCACACAGGCACACGCACAAAGACACATGCACACCTACACAGGCACATGCACACATACACACACATACACAGATGCTCAAGCTGGAGGGTCTCAGGCTGGCACAGGCCCGCTTGCTCCCATGCCCGGAGCACATAACCCAGCAGGCACAGTGGGAGGCCAGGATCACGCCTAGGTGTGCCCCCCCTTGACATGTGACAGGGGGTTAGGCAAGCAAACCTTATTCTTCAAAGGCGGGTGGGTAAACAGTAGCTTGAGGAGATAATCTGCGGAAACTTCACCCAGGCATATCTCCTGTGCCATTTGGGACCCTCACACCTGGTGAGGCGCTTCATTGATGGAAGAATTTTGTATGCTGGAAGTGTAGCTGGTGCAGCACTTTCTTTGTGGGACTTCTCACAGTGATATGAGCTTGCATTCTAACTGAATCTGCAAGCATTCCTCTCTCCGTGTTGGACAGAATTTTTTTTAATGCGTACTTATGAGCCTTGGTAAACCAAATTGCATACGGCTGGTAAGAAGCTTTGCAGTAATGCTGAAAACGTGCATGGCTTAAGTCAACATACAGTGTTTTGAGTACAGATGATGATTGCTTGGGTATCCCATTCATCCCTTTTAATTGAAGCAGTGTACAGTGACTCACAGCTAAGATTTCCCTTAAATGGTATGTTTTCTCTACTTCTTGCTGTTGATGACGTAAGTACAGTTTGAATATTGGCAAAGAGGCTGTTGTGTTTCTGTATTGATTAAGAGCCTCATTCATCCTTACACGTTGTGCCTACACTATACACACTTGTCAATATAGCGTTGCAACCACTTGTATTATGCGCTTTTTCTAGTTTTGCGATACGGTATAAACATATTTGTACTGATTTGTCTTTTACTACTACTCCTATTACTGCCAAAGTACCAACTTTTACGGTTTTGGCAACTGCTTTCTTGTCAGCGGATGTAAAATTATGTCCATTGAGCTGGCACACCTGAAGGAGGTTATTCCAACAGAAATACTACTCAAACGTCAATGCGGGGCAGGGAAAGTTGACAGTGACGATGCCTTGCCACACATACCTAGCCTACAACCAAAGTGAGAACAAGATTGGCATACTGCCAAAAGCTAGCAGCTAAAAAAGCTCTTGCCTGCAGACACTGTGAGGCTGCACCCATTCTAGAATACCAATTTGATTAAATGTTGCTAAGGGAAAAATAAGGGTAAGACCAACCAAGAACAAAAAAATAGGTGTTTCCTCCTTCAACCCAAAAATATTCAGTACGCCATCTTCTTCTTGATAAGCTGATGTACACTATGAAGCCAACAATATACATGATACACCAGAACCAATCAAATTGAGCATGGTTTTCGGCTTCAGCTCCAGCCCTACATATCACAGATACAAGTACCAAGAAAGAGAAGCAAATGCTGCAACTTGCTATCCAACCACCTGCTGCTCTGAACCGTCTGCTACTATGTCCCTGAAACGCTTTAGGTCCGTGGCAATGATGCCCTCAACCAAAGGAGTGAGCGCACTGGCAAAAGGCACCTGAATGTGAGCACACACCATAGGTAAGGTAAGGTAAGGTTACATCGCTATATATGCCTCTGGTGGGCATCTGAGCGGAAGCTTGGAAAAAAAGCCTGTAACCAAACCAAAAAACGCTAGAAAAATCAAGGGAACAGGGCTAGGCACTTAGCTACAAAAGAGGCAACACCAAAAATATCAGGTTGGTTCATAAGGGGTAAGGGGTAAGGGTTACACAGCTATATCCGCCAGCGAGGGCAGTTGAGCTATAGCAAAAAAAAAAAAGGCAGCTTCAAGAAGAGAAGGAGGCCAGACTGAACAAGACACCAGAAAAAGAGACAAG
>Ga0307942_1000271_pt1 | contig 33428 bp, 32 predicted proteins | sample OrgLakmetagen175_FD_201846 | JGI IMG/M metagenome (GOLD analysis project Ga0307942, IMG submission 201846) | Saline water microbial communities from Organic Lake, Antarctica - #175 | ecosystem: Environmental > Aquatic > Non-marine Saline and Alkaline > Saline | place: Antarctica: Organic Lake... | reverse complement strand
GAGAGGGGGGTGCATCTACTACACTACTACTGTATCGACACTACTGCTGCATCTACATAAAAGGGGGGGAGCCATGGGTGTACATGTGGTGTTTAAAGATGAGTGCAATGCTCAGGAGCCAGGGAAGTAAGTGTGTGGGGGGGGTTGAGAAGTACGCATGTGTGTGTCTGAGGATGAGTAAAATGTACAAAAGGTGGGTGTGTGTCTATGTAGGCGTGGGTGCGTGGCTGCTGGTGAACGGTAGATTGTGGTTTGGTTGCAGCAAGGGACCACATCTTGGCTGTTTCTCATTCAAAACACACAAGACATTGGTGATTGTGTGTTTTTCTGACTTATGGTGGGAAGAATGTGAGTCTCTTTCCCTTAATCAATGCTAGATGTGTTACCACTACTAGCGTAGCCTTTTCTTTTTTTTGTGTTGTAGAGGGGGAAATGATACAAGATGGAATTAAATGATGCCCCTTTCTTTTGCAAGGTGGCTGGCTTGTTTTGCTTTACAAGTGCCCTTGTGCTCCGTAGCAGTTTCCTCTCTTCCCAACTATTCCATGGCTGGTTCATTCGTCTGCAACCAAGAACTAGGCGAGGATTTACCTCCTAACTTATATTTGCGCACGTACGTATGCAGCATTTGTGATAAATGTGAGTGTGGAGAAGTTCAAGATGAGAAGCATGTGCTTTTCTTTTGCAAGTGTGCTGAAGTGTGCGAGCTGCGCATGAGATACAGAGACCGTTTTGAAAGAATGTTTAAGACTCTGTGTGTGTTTGCTCCTTCAAGCTCTGAATTTATTCCTTTCTTAACTTGTCATCACAGTATCACTGATTTTGAGATAAATGCATTCCTGAATCAAGACTCATACAGACTTCTCAAGTTTGTGTCAGAATTAGTTTCAATTTTCGACACTGGTTGACTTTGTTTCACCAGCCAATTGCCATCAGCCAGAGACTCGGGCTGTAGGCCATCCTTGTAAACCTTGTAACCCTTACGTATGCAGGTTGAAGGCATGGACGATTCACGTTTTGAAGATGATGATGAGGAAGAGGAGCACGATGGTGCTCAACAAGCAGACGCAAATGGAAACAGATAACACACATGTGGGCATCCCTTTTCTAACTTCCACACATGTCCGTGCAATTCGCCCCTCCCCATTGCTGAAGAGAGTGGTCATGAATTGAGGACTTTGCGGAACAGATAGTGTTTTATTGCTTGTTGCTAAATATTTTAAGCACTAGTTGTCTGACTAAACAAATCGTGATAAGAGACGCATGACAAAGCAAAACAAGAGCGTTGTAGCTTTTCCTCCTGGTGGCAATGGCAACACAGCTATGTAGATGCTTACAAAGCACCCCCCATGAAAAGAAAAGAGAAGAAAAGACTACGCAGGCAGCGCAAGCCACTCCCCACATTATTAAGGAAAAGGATCCACTTTGGTACCGAGTACTGTAAAGCTCCTCCACCGCGAAAAGGAAAGGAAAATCAATGGGGATCAGGAGGGTTGCAGGCTTGGCCTGAAACTGGCTCCTGATGAGAGTTGATAACATTATTGAAAAGGGCGCGTCTAGTATGGACAAGTTTAGCACATAGAGCTTGGAGGCAAGCTTCTTTACTCTTTGAGAATCAAGACCCAGTTCCTTAAAAGGCTTCAGAGTGTGAATGTTGTAGATGGTGTCGCCCAAACCCAAAAGGATGATGTGGAGAGTAACGGAGGCTCCTTGGAGAATGTTGCAAAGGTCTTTGTGCTGTTCCTTTGCGGCGTTCAGCTGGTTCTGAGGTCTGGTGTCCTCACAGTACTTGATCTCGACGAGGTGGATGTCACGCCGAGGTTTGCTGAGGTCTTTAGGCCCCCCTAATGAAATAAAAAAATTCACAATGTTTTTACATATGCAGCCTAGCAGTCGCACTTTTTGACTGATGGCTTTATCTGAAAACTTTGTAATGTGCTCCGTGACAACCACAATTTGATTGCTCCTAAAGCTGCCGTTTATTCTAAACCAAGTGTAGTGTCAAAAATCAATCATGAAAAAATGGAGTTTACTTCTCAATTTTAGCAAAGCTGCTCAAAACGATAAGCGAAGCAGTAGATGAACATTGAGCAGCCTGATTGCTCAAAATATGGCATAAGGACTAGACAAGGTTGGTGATTTTGGTGACAGCTTAGATGGCGACACATTGCAAAAGGGGCCCTGTGTTTCTGGTTTATTGTGTAACCCAACAGTGCAGGCACTAACGCCATGCCATTAGCGCTTCAGACATGGTATGGCCTCTTTAGTCTTGAAATGCAATAACAAACGCTTCACTAGATGGCTCTTAGATAAGGCTTGAACTGCATCAGCAATGCTAAAAATGCAAAACAAATGTGTTGACATCGAACGTATTGATGACGGCGAAGCTGGCAACAGATGAAGGTGCAGTCACTCACTACGCAACTGACACTGATGGCCTGCTGTTGCCATACAAAAACACCTCGATCTCAAGCCAGCTGGATGCTGTAAACAAAACACCAGGCACTTGCTCTGACACCTTTAGGGGAGCAGCCACAAGGGGCTTCAGCTGAACCCCAAGATGCTGAGCCACCCTGCAAAGTAGAGGGACAAAGAGTGTAACAGAGTCCTAAACCCTAAACCCTAGAGGGACAAAGTGTGTAACAGAGTCTTGAGAGAGCGAAAGCATGGGTGGAAAGGCGGTGAATGTCGCTTCCCGGGCCAAAACAAACGTTGAGGTACGATAAGCACCCCCTCAGTATAGAACACTGTAATGCTCTCTTAACTAAACTTCAGGCTCAATAATAATTGTGTACCAGAGCAAATAATTGACTCATGCATGAATCTGATTCATCTCAGTTTTAAATTTTTTTCTTCTGAAGTACCTACCTGCAAAGAGTGTCGCACTTGCCCATCACAATTCCACAGTCTGCACGCAGCAAGCTGCTGAGATCGGACACAGAGTCGCCGACATACACTGTCATGCCATCTGCATGAGAGGCAGATGCATGATATTATTGAATGGACCAGTCAAGGGTACAGGGGTGCACTCATAGGGGTCACGACTATGTTTTGGCTATCTTCTTGATAGGGTTCAGGGAGAAAGTGTGTGTGCTTGCATGAACAATTTAAGCAATACCTATCGCAATGGCCCTCTACACATCTATGTATCACGCACACTCTGCATACGCTGGTTTTAACACATTCGTTACCTCTTGTTCGCTCCCCCTTTACTGTCGCTGCCAATTAACATTTTGCAGGCCAAGGGCACAACCCAATACCCATAAACACATACAAATAGACAAACCTTGCTGCTCGACACCCCCTTGCTGCCGCTTCACAACCAAGTGCTCAACAACACAGGCCTTGTCGTGCGCACACTGCACGCGCTGGTGTAGGCGCCCGGTGCTACGCCCGTCACATCCCATTTCCAGCTCATGTGCAAATATGGTGACGCCGCCTTGCAGACATGTCAGCAACGGCGGCGGCTGTTGCTGCAGCTGATGCTGCTGCTCTCGCTCTTGCCCTCGTGGCTCACTTTCTTGTTGCTGCTGCTGGAATGGTTGCTGGTGTTGGAATGGTTGCTGCAGTTGGAATGGTTGCTGCTGCTGGAATGGTTGCTGCTGTTGGAATGGTTGATGCTGTTGGAATGGTTGCTGCTGCTGGAATGGTTGCTGGTGTGCTGCAGGCTGTGTTTCTAGTCCTAGAGCCGCTGCGACAAGAGCGGATGACCAGCATGCTGACACAATGTGCACGGGCACATTCAAATCCCTGTGGGGTATGACATGATGTGAGCACGGGATTGGTCTTTTTAAACAATGGGAGTGTTATATGACGAGCAAAGATATGGGCAGGGCCTTGACCCTTGACACACCATGTTCCGGACAAGCAGGCTCTTGATTGGTGGCATATTACCATCCGAGTGCGGAAAACTCAATTTAAAAAGAGCGACACAGGTTTGATGCAGCATGCACAAGGGGACACTGGATAGGTGCGGGGGGGAAAACCTGGGATTGGTGTGCGTCTTGCAACAGTACCCAGGACCAAGAAGCTTTGTGCCTGTCACCCTACCGGGTATGCTGCAGGGTCTGCAAACTGCCCTCCCTCAAAGGTACAGTTTTACCGGCTCTGCTCAGCTCCTCAAATGAGATGCCTGGGGAAATGAAGAGTGGGACGAGCCATCAAGTACTTACGTGATAGTTTCCAGTTACTTGTGAACAGCACATAGCAGGAGCGGAGCCATGAGTCATGCACCACACATTGTGGTGAAACTAGGACCCCTGACACCTGTAGCCAGGACATTATCCAGCGGAAGCTGACATACTTGTGACAGCTGGTGGCTCGTGCAGTTTCTAACACCCACACTGCCCAGGGTCTGTCACACAAATATGAAAGGGCGGGCCTGCTGTGATGGAGGACCGATAAGAAGCACAATCATTACGCTCATGGTAATTGAGTCAATGCAAGTGCAGCAGTGTTAGCTGTTCATGCATGCATGCACTGGAAAAGAAAGTATATAAGGCTATGCAGATCATGAGCATCGTGCATTTAGGAAAAACAAGCACTCTCACCAAAGAGAGGAAACCCGCTGGGATCTGATGAAGCTTATACAGAGACACCAAGATGGCTTGGCTATTAACAAAAAAAAAAAATGCAAAAGCACCCTCATCTAGCAGCCGTCCTAAATTGTTTGTAAAAAGTTCAGATGCGTGCAACCATGTTGTAGATGCGCCTTCCTATAAAATTGAACAATGCCGCCAAGCTGCCAAAAGAAGAGTGTGCACCTCCTGTGGAAGCCACCACCTCAAGCCCTATTACCTTTCAGCACCCCTGCCTCCTCCAATAGGCCATTTGCAGCTACGTCAATGTCACTAAGCCGATTCAAAAAGCGCTCCAGCTCTGCAGGGTCAAAAGCAGCAGGTGCACCCAGTCCCAGATCATCTTGGATGTCCCCTCCATCACCATCTGGCCTGCGGCCTTCCTCGTTTATCCCCCTTCTTTCGCTGCTACTGCTGCTGTTAATACTTCTGCTGACTCTGTCACTACCACTGCTGTTATTGCTGCTTCCCCTGCTTCTCAAACCGTCTTTACCGCTGCTGACCCCACTTTCTCTGCCGTGGCTGCAGCTGGTGGGCCTATCCTGAGCATGTACGATGCTTGGCAGAGGGTGGCTCAGCAGGGCCTGCAGCAGCTCTTTCTGCTGTGATGTGTATTTGGCTGTGAGACGAGAAAAAGCGGCGTCCATCTGCGCGTGTTGTGAAAAGTTTTTATGAGTGTGGTGTGGCATTGTGTGGTTGTAGACAAAGGATGTGTGCAGTGTGGTGTAAAGTAACCAGAGACAAAAGCATAAGCAGGCGCTTTGCGTTAAAATGAGTCAGTGTGGATCTAGGAGGAGACCCACACTATACGTTCTGATGTATGATGTATGATGTAGTTATGAGGAAGAGACTCAGATAACCAATGCTTGAGCTATTTAGGGCCCTGCATCCCAGACAAGGAATAGAGTAGACAAAAGTGTCACATGAATCTTACTTACTTATTACTGGCACGCATGTGGATGCAAAAAAGTTCACATGATGGCCAGCTTTTTTGTTAACCATCAGATGACTGCAAATATATCAGAGGGGGACCACGGAGGCCCGAAATTGGCAATTTTTTATATGCTCTTTGGCTCATGTGTGCCCCAATTGCTTAGCTTCAATTTCTGCATAACATGAATGTCATTGGGTGTAAAATCTGGAGCTAAGCGTTTGGGGCGCATATACTCAGTTTGCTGTGGCGTGAACCCAACTTTTACCACAACTTCTTCATACCAGATCACCAGTCTGGTATAATTTTAATGGTATAAAATCCTTATTAGAAAAGAACATTGCAACAAAAATGAAAGAGAACGGCTGAGTGGTTGGTGTTTTATGAGGATTTGAGCCATTTTTCCATGGAGGACCACATGAAGATTTACATGCACCATATGTGCTTAATCCAGTCTATCTCAACACGCATGGCGACCCACATAAAACTGGGCACACGCTCGAGTAGCTCTCAATGCCAACTACACTTTGGTACTAAAATGGTGTCGATCGGATGAAGTGGCTGTGAGTGGCTGCCTTCTGAATGCAAAAAGGCACATTTTCAGGCATCTCCTCCGTTGACCCCCTCTGCAAATTTATTACGCCATTTCTATCGTGCATTGCATAAAATGATCTCCCACACATTTGTTTCCCTTGCTGTTGTACTCGCATTTTCTTATGCAACTCAACTATCCGACCAGATACGAGCTGCTTATTAATAAATTGTATTCCTTGTCGGATGAAAACTGTGTTCCTTGTCAGATCCCTCACAGTGCCTGTGCCTTCTTTCAAGTTATTACAGAGTTGATTTGAAGTCGGTCTTGGTAAAATTTCATACATTTGTTGCAGACTTTATACAGAAGGCTTGAACGTGTTAGTTTTGACCCATAATTGACTGTGCCTGCTCTATTTGTGTGATCGCATTTAAGCACCTTACACCTGAACTTATTTTCATTCATTTATTCAGACACACCTGTCCTCTCATGGCTCGTCCCTCTTTAGGGCTTGTGGCTCGTAACTCTCGTGGTGCAGCTACCGCACAAAAAGATGTGCTGCACGTGTCCCCTTCGATGCAGGTCTGATTAAAGCCAATGCTGAGGGACTGCAAGCAATGATATACACCAATGAAAACCAATTGCAGGAGGAAGCTAGAGTAAGAAGCATGTAAGCAGATGCTGTTTGGCTACAAGCTGTTGTTCTGTGTGTGTGAGTGTGTGGGTGTGTGAGTGTGTGTGAGTGTGGCTCCCTCACGCAAGTCGTGACTTGGCAGTGGGTGGCTGCACATAGCAGTACTTGTCAATGCAGGCAAATGAATGCATACTTATACTCACTCCAGCCTTGCGGGTGGCTGTGGCAACCATTCAGCACCCATCTGCGACCCTTAATGTGGGACAACCCTTAATGTGGCAACCATCCAGCACCCACCCGCAACCCTTAATGTGGGACAACCCTTTTGGAACCCACCCACAAACCTTGACAATCACCTTTACCTGTTGCACCCCCCAATTGCCTCGCTTGGCTTGATTGCCAACCTTCACGTCAAGAATGCTCGCTGGGAACAGGTGTAATAATTGCTGTTTGTTCCCTTTTGTGTGTGACCTTCACTCCATGTTGAATTTGTTGTAAGCAGGGAGCAGCCAAACAACCCCCCCAAAGAAATTATAAAAGCATTCTCAAATTTCACCATCGACTTACCCACCCTGACTTTGGGGAGCTCTTGGCAGCCAGGCTGGGCGTTGAAGAACTTCAGCTCGAGCTCCATTGCCTGGCTATAGAGTGGCTGCAGCCGGGCTAACCACGCTTTTTGCATGTCAGTTGTTGAACCGAACGCACCAGGAGGAGGTGGGTTGGTGGAGGTCAGCTCATGCAGGAGTAGCTCTGCATGCACACAAGGATGCGCTGTGCTTATTGCACAAGTGTGTATCCTCCAGCAGCTATGCTGTTGTCTGTGTTGCGTGTGCATAACAATGCACTACACTCCATGCACATCATTACAATGCGCTACACTCATTGCACATCATTGCGCAAGCACCAACTCCAGGACATGCTAGCAGCTGTCTTGTGTTGTTCTGATGACATACCACAATGATCTGCTAGTGCAGCAACTCATACTTTATACTTACCTTTAATTGCAGGCAGCATACAGTACTCAGGACTGCTATAGGTGTCGATCCACTCGCTGTACCTGTGTGTGCCTGAGCTTCACAGGCGTGTAGGTATATGTAATATGTGCATGAACATGTGCGTGAGCGCGTGGGTGTATACTGGCAGCTACGTACATTCAGCTCAACATAGGCCAAATCTGTTCCTCTTGTCGTGTTTTGCATAAGCGCACAGCAGAGATCAACATAAAATGCATCAAATTTAACAAGGGTGTTCTAGCAAGGCAAAAGGAGGAAGCCACATCAAAGGAGGCTACGCGACATCTGCAAGTGCAAGGTTGTATAATCTATTTGCCATTTGCATCCCTGCTCTGCTTTGTAGTGTTCAACCTTGTGTATATGGTTGCTCAGAGTTGTATATGTACACTGTGAAGGACTGATTGCTTGTTGAAGGACTGATTACTTGCGTACCATACTGAGCTGCAATTCAGAGAAGCACGGGACCCAACACCCACCAGGAAAAGCATCTTTCAGTGTGCAACCAAGCCACCCATAGAGTCGTGAGCAAGGCGTCATTGCTGCAAGAAACAAGAGCAAGACAACATAAGCTGCTCTATTGTGATTTTGTCCATAAACCATAAACCACAAAGTCAATCGTCCACTTGTGTTAGGTATTTAAGCCTAGGCTAGAACCAGAAGAGCTAAGCCTGCCTTTGTTGCTTTTCATCGTGAGCACCACTGCCCTAGGGCATCGTCAAGAGATGACGCAAGAAACGGACTTGAAGGCATGAAAACACTTGTGATGTAGACTACCTCCACAACTTAGTGTAGCTTGTCACTTGCGACTTACCATCATAACTTGTCTGTTACACCTTGCATGCCTACATCAATATGAAAGAGCACGCTCCTGCATAATGCTATCGTGCTATCAATACCCTTACCTGCAAGGATGTCTGGGATGCCAGTGTCTTTCCTGTGCGCTACATCCATCAGAAAGTCTGCAAACAGGCGTACAATAGTCGGAAGATAGTAATGAATGACCGGGGTAAGGATTGTGGATGTTCTGTTTGCCGAATTCAAATCCAGCTATTTCACTTTTATGATTCAGAGAGTTTAGAGAACCACACTCTATAGGTTTGTAAACACAAGAAAAGAAGCAGCCCAAACCCATCTCTCATCAGGCATTGTCTCAGGCCAAGCCTGCAACCCTGCTGGCCCGTCCTGAATTCCTTTTTTAAGGGAAATATCCTCGGTATTTGGCACGCAACTGGATCTTGTTCCTGAATTATTACAGTTTCTTTGAAGCTTTCCCTTTTTGTTTCCTACTTTTTGGAAGTGGTTTTCAGCCTGCCTCATGTATTTTCTTTTCCAACTCACACTGTCAAGGCACCGGTGAACGGAATTTTACATGCTGCACATCTTCACGTGCTACTTCTCACGCCTGACCCAAGCATCCATTGCCCACACTTCAACCGTGCATACCTGTGTAAGCATTTGTGGCCGGGCTTGGGACGCAATCATCGCGCAGGTCAATCCCCCACTTGGCAGCCTGAATTTTGGGAGTATTTTATTGCAGAGAACATGTGTGGTTTAGAGCACAGAATTGATAGCCCAGAGATCCGTGAACCTCAATGCCATTTGTATGGTATATTTTGTACTTTGCTTTGGAGTCCAAGTGCCCCAAAGAAGAAGCCTGTGGACATTGACACTACATGAATGAGCAGAAAAGTAATTTATTCGGGAGCTGCGCTAAGATTCTACTATGCCTGGGGAAATTACAGACAGGTAGTCGACCCAACCCTTGACTGGGTGTTGGCTACAGTACTAGTTACGCACGTAGCTGCCGTGAAGCTGTAGCTCCTCCTGCACGCCTTGCAGCAAACGGACGAGGCGGAGCCGAACAGAATCGCCGCTCGGACAAGTACTCAGCAGCGTCACCTTGTCAATTGCAATTTGGTATGCCTTTCCAAAAGACTGTAAGAAGGAAGCATCCTGTGTGGAATTGTATTTCAATGCACTGTCGATCAGAGTAGTTTTGAGACAAGCTAAAGGCAATTAGCTACAACTGTAAATCGCCTGCACCTCAACCTTGCCCAACCTTCTACCGCTCTGGGGAGATGGTTAAACCTTTCTTGGGTAAACAGTTGTTCCACAATACGAGATACAGCGACCTTCTACCGCTCTGGGGAGATGGTTTAACCTTTCTTAGGTAAACAGTTTTTCCGCAATACGAGCAACAGCGGCATGCATTTCAAGCTGAGGATTTCTGTGTGCAGCACCGCTGGAGTGAAAGGCTTGCATGACTAATCACACACTATGACACCACGTACATCGCACGACTCAGCATTGGTTGCCGTGAGGACAGGGCACGCATATGGGAATCATTGTACATCACGAACTGCTCGTGAGTGAACACGGACAAGCCAGCCCCGTTTGGTTTTGCACATCAATCAGGAACTGAGCTGGCGCATGCAAAGCATTGTACGCTGACCGGAAACAGGTAGGGCAAGAACTCACACATTTCACAATTCCATTTCTGCATGCAAATGTAGCAAGCCTGATCACACGTGTTGGTTTGTTCTCTGTGTTGGTATGTAGCAAATGTAGCAAGCCTGAGAACACGTGTTTCTTTACGACCTCACACCTGCGCCACATAGTGCTGGAATGCTGGGATGGGCAGGTTCCCAGTGCCTATGCTACGGACAAAAGGGCAAAAGCAGGAGGCAAGCCGAGAGGGCTTTGCACTTTCCCACAGGGTTGCGCTGATCCCAGTTGAAGGACAAGGGCTCCCTCTCTGCTGGAGCTCCATCCTACACTGCTTGGCAAGCTTCTACACCAATGATTTTGTCTTCAGTTGTACTTTCTAGACATCGTCCTCCTTCCCTCGGGTTCTACTTGTGCTTTTATATTCAGTTAATATAATTTCATATATTTAGAACCACGCTGTGACATTGCACGTACGTGTGCAAGGCACGCGCCTTTTTCCTTACGGCGCCTTTTTACAATATAACGCTCTAGTCGCGAGGAAGGAGCAGTACGATGGCCAAGCTGTTGTCTAAAGCGAAGACGTGGTTCTCTTTCTCGGTGAGTCTCCTCATCATAGCCTTGCTTGGGCTAACCGCTCACCCCCTTATTTGTGTCTGTGTGCTATTTCTCCCCCTCCCTCTCTCCTCCCTTCCTAGGCAATGAGAGCTAGGACAACTAGTTTGATCAATCCTAACTGATGCCTGCGCCTCTTCACGTATGCCTCTTCATCACAAATTCATAATTTCCGCAGGGCGAGCAAAGGCAGACAGAGGAGGGCTCTGAGGCTGCTGATGCGGTGAGTATGCAAACATGATCCGCAGCAGCGATGTGATGAGCGCGGCAGTCAGTTTGTGTCCTGTTACCTCTGCAAGACATGAGCCAAAGTTTACCATGGTATTTTGCCTTGAACATGACACTCGTCAGCACGCCCATGGAATCCCCAATCACATTGATCAGCGAACTGTTTGCTGGCCGCCTAGATCCTGCCTGCAGTGCTGTCCCACGAGCTGGCATTTGTCGACACAATGCATCCAAAGCATCCTAGCTCTGTTAGATTTGCTCTTGATGGACAACTACATTTCAAGACCCATATAATTCCTGCACGGTACACGATGTTACTGTCTCAACGCGCACTTCTGCAGGCAAAGACGCTCAGGAAGTCAAAGTCATCTAACGGCAAGAACGTGATGAAAATGCCCTTGCTCAGCGTGGATGCTCAAAGTGATTTGCCTGTGAACAGCGAGGTTAGTTTGTGTTGTGCTGAAGGGAGGAAATCATGTTACTGAAAATGAAAATCAATCTCATGACGACTCGCAGAATAATGTGCATGTGTGAGCCTGATGCCATTCACGTCTGCATGTCATCCTGGAGATTTTCATTGCCATTCCCTAATAAGGAGATCCTCAATAAGTCTGAGGCACAAAGGCTTGCTGTGATGTGCAAGTGATCATGTGCTGTAAGGAATTATTGTTCGGAAGGCATCCACTCTCTTACCCCACCAAGAACGATGGTCGCAACATCCGTGCTGTGCTCACACGTCAGGTATCGCCTGTCACACTGCATATCGCATACACAACACGCAGGCCAGATTTGAGGCGCCAAGCAACTTTTCTCAACAGCCACAGCAGCCACAGCCTCAGATGCAGCAGCAACAAAGCCTTCCAAACCTGTGGACTGGAAAACCTACCTCCCTCCCTTCCACCTCATCCCCGGGCCCCGCCTCACCTCAACAACCTCCTGTACGGAGCAGTAATACTGCAGTACTCTGCCGCTAGGTACAATTTCATGGTGGCGATCAGGGCGAGAGTCACGGTGGCTTAATCTTAGCGCCAAATCGATTGGTTTTTATGGTGGCGACCAGGTATATTTTCATGGTTGCAATCAGGTAAATCTCCTGGTGGCAGTTGGGAAGCTTTTCATGGTATTTCATGCAATTCCGGCTTGTGTTGTCTAACATGTGCATCAGCAGCTTGTCCAGCCAATAAGGAAGTTTTTTAATGATCGTTGAAACCGTAGCCGAAGAGTGGAGGAAACTTACATAGGTAGTGCATCAAGCGGCCACGGCAAATAGCCAAATAGCACAGAAGAGGCACAGGGTGGCCTGTCCTTCCAAATCTGACTGATATATATATAGCTTGGTATGTATGCATGTTCCTTTTCTGTATGCATGTTCCTTTTCTGTGCGTCTCTTTTAAATGATGGCAAGCTTTGCCAGTGCCCTTTTTAGATTGGCAAGCATAATTACCAGCTTGGTTGCAAGAATTTTTGTGCATAAGCATATGGCTGGCCATCATGTTCAAATCAACAGTGGCTTTCTAGCAGGCGCGTTTTCTTTTGTGGGATTTACGTCCGCGGTAAGGTCGGTTATATGTGTGTTTTTCATATGCAATTGGTAGCAGCGATAAATTGTGATACAGTCATCTCCTTAATCTTATGAGCTGCAACAGAGCAGTCGGTGTGACCTCACTATTGCAAACAGCTTTGTTGTGACGGCGTGGTGTTTTGACATACATGTTGCACCAATTTCTTTTGTCTACCAAGTAGGTTGCTATTTGTTGTAATGATGGTTCTATATTGAAGAAGGCGTATGTTTACAAAGGGGGTAACGGACAGCCACGTGTGGTATGCTGGGCTGATAGATGAGCCAGCGTAAAACATGAGTTGCTTGTGAATATGAAACTGGTCTCGGCCTGTGAGATATTTTTATCTTAGGATTCGATAAGTAGTAAGAGGTTATAAGTTATAATGAAAGTCAAAATCTGAGAAAGCCTGATGAAGAGCCACAACGCAGCAGTTCAGACATGCTCGCTAAACACCAGAATGTATAACCAAGAAAGTGAAGGAAGTGCCTAATTTAGAGACCCATGACTGTCCAAACCTGGGAGCGTGCCTAATTTAGAGACCCATGACTGTCCAAACCTGGGAGCCAGAAGGACTGCAAGATGCTTGCAAAAGCTTTAGACATAGTATTAAAAGTACAAAGAGCTTCTACCACGCCAGACCTAGTATCTAAACCTGCTCCAGACATACACCTTAATGATCTTCAATAACAAGGGTTATCTTAAATGCACGCTGGTGACTTCCAGTGTAGACTTTTACTTTTTACTTTTATCTGCCAACCAAGAAAAAGACTCCTATCGGCCCAATTTATTTTAAACCCTTTAGCTAGGCTTCCAGCCCAGCAACCCTCAAGCAGACATTGTAGCCACTGGGTGCTGGGAGTACCTGATCACTGACGTTGATCTAATGGTTACAATGACGTTGATCTAATGAAACACCAAGGAAATATGGTTGCAACGAGCGGCACGCTTTGGTCACAGGGAGGTTACAAGGATGGCTTACAGCCCGAGTCTCTGGCTGATGGCAATTGGCTGGTGAAACAAAGTCAACCAGTGTCGAAAATTGAAACTAATTCTGACACAAACTTGATAAGTCTGTATAAGTCTTGATTCAGGAATGCATTTATCTCAAAATCAGTGATACTGTGATGACAAGTTAAGAAAGGAATAAATTTAGAGCTCGAAGGAGCAAACACACGCAGAGTCTTAAATATTCCTTCAAAGAGGTCCCTGTATCTCATGCGCAGCTCACATACTTCAACACACTTGCAAAAGAAAAGCACATGCTTCTCATCTTGAACTTCTCCACATTCACATTTAACACAAATGCTAGAACCACCATGCCATTTGCAAGACTCCACTCTCAAATGGTGTGCACGTAATCTGAACCTGCTGAAATTCCTCAACACATGTTTGTCCACATCCTTGTACAAGTAGGAGGGGATAGAAAATGGAGAACCGACCTCTAGGACCACTCTCAGAACTCCCACACCACTTGTGATACGTGACTGCTTTCTTGTTTACTGCGCGAGGACATGAGAAATCAGCTTCCCTCCATACCTTCAAATGTCTGAAACGCAAATCGCAAATGAACTCTTGCATGGGAACCTGTGTGGCTCTCAGCATTTTCTGTTTGAACATTGCACTACTTTGCAGTCCATTGAACGCATTCGAGACTTGAGCAGACCAGCAAGAACTATCAAAAGAAGCAAGATGCAAATCTGCCTTCAGCACACGACGTAGAGTCTCACTGTTGGAATCAAGCATGCTATTAAATAACCTGATGCTGGAAGCACGGAACCAGATAAATTGCAAGGGCTCCTGACTGCACTCTCTAAGCACCGCCCAATTTGTTGTGCTGTTCTTCACTCCAAGAATGCGCCTCAAGGAACACAGATGCCTCTTCTGTAATAACTGGCTACCAAATTCACTGCCTTCACTCAGATACACTGTGCCCCACACCTGACTCGCATACATCCCAGCACGCTTTGGTTGTATGATAGCTATCAAATCTATGTGGCAGAGATTTTTTTTCTCCAAAGGTGACACTTGCATTTTTCCAAAATGAGTTATTTATGTCTTTCTCGACAATGCCTCCCGTTTAAGGGATCAAGTTGATCAGTTCTTGGTATTTTGCGTAGCACTTTGTGGACTGATGGCTTGAAACCTATTTTAATTTCAAACCTAGTTTGTCACAAACTGGTGTTGGATGTGCATGTGTGCTTTTACAGCATCGAGATCTGAGAAATTGGAGAACCTTTCTGCTGGAGGCCCTGACTGGCAGGTGTTAAAGAGTATCTGGTAAGCAAGCTGGGGAAGAGGTTTCACCCTTGCTGGTCGGGGTGTATATAAATGGGGATGGGCGTCGGTGTAATTGTGGATATCATGATGGCCACTTTGATTTTCCGCAGGCACTTTGCTATGGCATCAGCGCACCCATTCCTTTGGATGCCAGCATAAGCTTAAACCATGTAGAGATGGATGATGTCCTTAGATAGCTGGATGTGTTGTACGATGGTTTCTAGTAGGAGTTTGGCATGTTCAAGCCGTTTCATGCTCTGGGGGAAGAGGATGCTATTTCCTTTTTGCCAAAGTGCACTAGCGCTGTCTGTTGCGATATGGGTGTGTTCATTTTTCAAAGCAGCAGCAGTTCCCAATAGCTCGGCTTTGTTGATGATGGCGTATTACATAGGTCCAGGGGAGATAGCAAACTCCCTACTACGAGGTTCAAACGAAACTGAAAGTTGATAAAGAAAAGGGAAGCAAGAGAGGCAGGCTGGAAGCGATAACAGAAAGTAGGGGGGACAACCAAGGTGATGAGAAGAAGGGCAAAACGTGTACAAGAAGGTCAAGCACGGGAACTCTGTTTATGGTTTTGTTGATGCTTGTCCCTCCAGAATTTGCTGTGGTGATTCTGTTGAATTGAGGGTGGTAAGCTCCAGCTCTAACAGACTGAGATCCATATTTTGTTTGTGATACAACTTTCATCTGTGGAGGCCCATCCTTTCCAGTTAAAGTAAACTCTGTAAACTCTTTCCAGTTAAAGGCCTTGAGTTCTATGTCACGACGAATCATGGCACCATCTCATGCATGGGTTGCTAGTATGGGCCATAAGATTATGGGAGCAGACCGAGAAAGAGCGAGTTTGTTACAAGAGGACCATCTAAACTGGCCAAACAATTAAATAACCGTCCTTTTCTCACATTATAAATCCCAGGGAGAATCACACGATTCGTCCATGCCACTGATTTTGCATGACATCTAGCAGGCCCTTTTGTTGTACACAATGGGGCGGAAGGGACCTGGCTGTGTAATGTATCTTTTATGTCGCCAATACTTGCATTGGTCAAGACCCTTGCTCTTGTTTAAAAAAATCCGTGGCTTATCACAACTGGTTTGCTTTGCCTGAGAGACCGGTTTCTGATGCACGTGCACCATTTGTCTTGCCGGAGTATTTGAAGATGGCTCTGAGCAAAAATATCATGAGGAACGTAGCTTGGTTCAGGATTCGAGGACAATGGGTTGAAGTGTGAAACTGGTTTATATGGCAGGAGTCCGGACAGGAGTGCACGTGTTTGCAATTTGTGTGAAAACGGGGATTATATTCAAGATGAGAAACACGTTATTTTTTCAAGTTTAGGTACCGAAAATCTACGGCACCAGTTCATCCATTTATTTGACATTATTTATGAAGGTGATATCAAAGGTTTTGTTTTTCAACATAACTCAGAGGTTTACAAATTCATCAGTGCAGCTGACAATCTTTTTGATTGATTATTTGTTGGGACCTATAGGTTGAGCAGCCATGCCAGGCTGGAGGCCTTTGTAATCCAAACTAAACTTGCATGGATAAGAACTATGTTTCTTATGTCTTTGGGGCCATATGTTTTTGCCATTCTTGGCAGTATCCTTTCAGTTGGTGATTCAAGAAAAGGTATGGTGCCTGCGTTTTTAAAATTCCAGATTGCCGCTGGTGATAGGTCTTGTGCACGAGAACAACATAAGCTGTCAATGCCTCGTTTACTCGGACACCACAAAACCCTTCACACCATCCTGCTAGGAGCAACAGGCACCATTTACAACAGCCACACAAGGAACCCACTCCACAACCTCGGAGTTACTGGTCTACATGCCACAGCACTCATGATAAAGTAGAGCCTACGTGCAGTCAAATCCGCAACAAAATCATACAGATGAGATGAGACAAGCAACCCCCATTAATATTTGAGCAATACTCCTGGTGTGCAGACTTCTGCCTCACAACCAGCTGATTTCCACTGAAGAGCCTCTCTTATATTATCCTCCAGATAGGATGTTATGTCTCTGCATCCATTGGGTGGTGCAGAACACAAAACAATATCCTTTCCTAGTCCATGCCAATAGTGTTCATACGGTATCTGCGTTTCTTTTTTCTTTTTTCTTTTTCTTGCTTGTTGCTCTATTTTAAGCACTAGTTGTCTGACTTAACAGATTGTGATAGAGATAGTAGTTGTCTGGTTTAGTGAGCTAGAGGAGCAACATTAGCAAACAAATAAGCCTTTAAGATATCAATAGGGTACGTGAAGGTACACTACCTACACCGTGTATATCTATCAAGTCTTTAAATATGTGAATGATTCCAAATGCGTTACTTCCCTCAGGACTCTCGCAAAGTGCTGGCTGGGTTATAAAGTGTACGTGCTGGTGTACAGCATACCCTCCTGCAAAGTGGTGAATTGTCGTGTTAAAGTGGCTTCAGATAGCACGTGAAAGAATTGCCGTGCACGGATTTTCTTGATTCCCGAGAAACCGCATCGATGCTGCCTTCATTCACTGAGTGTGTGTACCCTTACCTGACACAGATAAAAACCACCTCTAGTTTCAATCGACAAGTGCGCAGGCAGTGCGGCAGCTCTTATGGCCATACAATTCCTGCTAGTGCTGGCTTATAACCATCTAAAAGCGTACCTTAACGGTCGTGGCTTGCTAGTGCTGGCTTATAATCATCTAAAAGTGCACCTAAATGGTCGTGACCTGCTAGTGCTGGCTTATAACCATCTAAAAGCGCACCTAAATGGTCGTGACCTGCCAACGCCAGAACCATCTAACCATCTCACCATCTAACCATCTAACCATCTAAAAGCGCACCTAAATGGTCGTGACCTGCCAAAGCCAGAACGCAAGCTTTACTGCCCACGAGCACGTCTTGGATCTGTTGAAAATTCCAGGCCTGTGCAAGCCATGTAGAGAATGAGTAGGTGGTGAAAATCAAGTATGCAGTGCACAGTAATGCACAAGGAAATAAGAAAAATAAAAGGTACTAGGCAATGGACTTTTGGATGCGACTTTCAAGATTGTGAGCAGGTTTCATAATATGTAGTACCTAGGTGATACTGTAGGTATCTGCATTTAATTAAATGCATATCAACAGGGCAGAGCGCTGGTAAAACTGCTCAGATACCTGCACACACTTCATAACAGCTTGCGGCGATTACCAAGCACGTTCAGTTGCAGGTTTGAGAAATTTGCAGGCCAGAGCTGTATATAAAATGTATCACTGTGCATGGCAGTAACATAAAGGTTGTATGCCAAAATACACCGTACATATATGTTTATAAACAACGTTATTCCCAATTATATATTGACACTTCTTGTTTTGCGAGTTGTTTGGGCTCCTTGCAAAGGTACACACAAAAAAAGCCAGTCAAAACTTTCCAAACTTCGCAAAATTGGTACTTTATGGCGCAGAGAGTTTTCCAATTAATGCGGTAATTTTTGGTCCTCACGTTGACCCCCGTCGTTTCGAAGGGTAACACAACCACAGCTGACACCACACAGTTGATCCTCGTCGTCTCAAAGGGTAACACAACCACAGCTGACACCACACAGTTGACCCCCGTCGTTTCAAAGGGTAACACAACCACAGCTGACACCACACAGTTGACCCCCGTCGTTTCAAAGGGTAACACAACCACAGCTGACACCACACACACCACACAGTTGACCCCCGTCGTTTCAAAGGGTAACACAACCACAGCTGACACCACACAGCCCGGGCCTTAGATGGGGCTGAGCAATGGAGTTACTTGCAAACAGAATCCTCCCTGGCCCTGTCAGAGGACACACAGTGGGCAGACCCAAGCACACAGTCTTGGGGTGCAAGCCCTCCCAGGAGAGAAGCATGCATGATACCATGTGCACCATCTCACCATGAGCAGTGGAGGGGACACAGTCCTCCAGAAAATCACACAAGTTTGCCAATGTCGAGGGGCTCGCAAAACCTTAATCCTCGCAAATTTATTACCGTAGTAACATGTACTCCTTCTGCATCCCCTCAATATAAGTTAGTTATATCTACCCTATCCACACCGATCCGCACTCCATTAAATATACATTTTATTGCTTGCCGGACCAATCCGCAGGGGCAAAATACCCTCAGAACTACACAAAGAGAATAGAAACGCACAAAAAATTTGAGGTGTATTCCATATTCCATAACACATTTACATTTTTCTTGTCCAAGAGCACTGACAACCACTGGTTCTGCTCTACTCAGTCATCCGTTGCATGTCAGCTGGAACCTGGTGTTGCCTTCTACTCTCTCCTAACTCAAGCCCTCATCATCATCTTCCCCATCCCTGCTGCTGGATTTCTCGCTCTCCTTACTGCCCCTCCCGACTTACGCTCGTGCTTGTCTGCACGCTGCTTCTGCACCTGCTGCTTGAACTTTTGCCCGTCCTCTAGATGTTGCTGCTTAAGCTGCTCGGCGGTTGGGGGGGCCTTGCAGAAGCTGGCCATCCCTGTCTGGACACGCCCCACAAACCCTGAGGGGCTCTTGGGGGCTCGTTCCCATCATGACCGTCAAAAAATCATTAATATTTATTTAAATCCTATCTGCAGTAATCCGCACCCCCTCAAAAAATTATTTATTTTAGGGGGATGGGTTGGCCGCAACCCCCAAAAACAATGTTTTGAGTCGTAAATAAAGTTCCTGCGGTGTTGTAACTATGTTGGCACCTCGCAACATATAAGTAACAGGACGATAAAATTGATCTGATTAATGACATTTTTATGCCATTGTAAGTTTTTTGATTTTCACTGCTCTCAAGCTCGCTACATAATAGTGCGCAAACTCGAATACAAAAATGAACATGCATACACACATACACGTGCGCACACACACACACATACACATGCGCGCGCACACACACACACACACACACACACTCGCACACACACATATACACACGCACGCACGCATACACACACCATGTGGGTCCGCCTCGCACTGCCGAGGCCAATGGGATGGTGCGAGGATACGATGACATGTTGACCTGCTTGCTCAGCCGCAGACAGCTCCTCCTGAAGCCACCTGCTGACACACAAATGCACATACAACCTGAGCAAAGCGTCCAAGGAGGCTTTTGGCGTGCAGATTTATACAATTGAATGCCTTTCTCGTGGTTTGAGGAGAAATGATATTGCACTGCAGATGGCATCCAGATATGATTTGACATGGCCAATACTGATTAATGTGAGATTTGTGCAATTTGCACAATCACACTATTTGGTGGACAAGTACAAAGGTGGTAAACCTGCTCGCGAAAGGGTGCGTGCAGTTCCATCCCTAAAAAGCTTTAGGTTTATGGTTTATCATAGACAGCTGGATTTCATAGACCAAGTTGCAATTTTAGCACTTTGATCAGACTTTGATCCAAAATAACAACCTTCCATCTCTCTGAAGTAGAAGAGGGCTTCTTGTTGTTATCCTTGCCTGTCTTGTAGAAACGCGTCAACAAAAATAGCTGGGTACGCCATCATTTGCCGACTAACCTCCTCTGAAATGTTCACTCTTACTCTGAAACCTACCACACCTAGGCCTACCCCCAATTCAAGCGCAAAAGAAAAGAACCGCGCAGACAGTGGGACCACTCTTACATGAAATAAAAGTTACTAAAGCCATCTTAGTACCGTGAAGCATATCACTTATGCAGTGAGATATCTATGCAAGGCTCTCCATGCAGGTACTTCAGGATTAGTGCTCACAGGCATACGATTAAAAAGGTTCCTTTGTTTGCCTGCACCGTGGGTGCACGATCAGTATCTATTTAAACCGATCTGTTTTGAGGAGTGGTACCTGTGTGAAATAATCCGAGAGAATTCATGATTTTTTGAACCGATCGAAATCAACAAAGGCTTCTCTTTTTCATAGTAAACCATTCTACCATGTTTTTCTCTAGCTAAACGAATCGCAAAAAATCGGCCGCCAGCATATCCTCTAGGCTGAGGATTTTTGTTTATTGCACCACAAGTATGATTGGGGGAGGCGTGGTGGAATCTGGACGTCTGAAATTAGCTTGCATATCTAGTTAAATTACGGCAATTCATACTAGTTGCATGAGGAAAAAGAAGCGCAGCCGATGTTTCACGTCACGTGCATCGCACGACTCAGCAATGGTTGCCGTGAGGACAGGGCTCGCATATGGACATCATTGTACATCACGAACTGCTCCTGAAAGACCACGGGCATGCCGGCCCCATTTGGTTTTGCACATCAACCAGGTAGTGAGCTGGCGCATGCAAAGCATTGTACGCCGACCGGAAACAGGCTGAGCAAGAACTTAAACATTTCACATTTCCATTTCTGTGTTGCAAATGTAGCAAATGTAGCAAGCCTGATCACACGTGTTGGTTTGTTCTCTGTGTTGGTATGTAGCAAATGTAGCAATTCTGTGTTAGTATGTAGCAAACGTAGCAAGCCTGATCACACATGTTTCTCCACGACCTCGCACCTGCGCCACGTAGTGCTGGAATGCTGGGATGGGCAGGTTCCCAGTGCCTATGCTACGGACAAAAGGGCAAGAGCAGGATGCAAGCCGAGAGGGCTTTGCATTTTCCCACAGGATTGCGCTGATCCCAGTTTAAGGACAAGGGCTCCCTCCCCCCCTGCTGGGCATCCCTGGAGATCCCTGCTCAACACTGCTTGGCAAGCTAAACCCATCCTCCAAATAATTCAAATATTCCAACTCATTACAGTTCCGTTCACGTTTGCTTACGTGAACCCAACATTCTGCCTGCATTCTTCATTTGCGCCCTCCTTTCCTTTGCAAGCATTGCTTGTTTGCGTGCACGTAATTTGTCGTGTTCCACACGCGTGACAGAACAGGACAGGAAAGAAATCAGGCAATGCTGGTAGTGTGAGCACATCCAGCATGATTAAGGGAAGGAGCACCTAAGAGCCCATCACCAATAGTGTGACGGGTACGAGCACATTTTCAATGTCGCATTTGATTTGCTAAAGTGCACAGAAGCAAACTGATATCATGCACTTCTTCTCCAATAATTTCACACACTTCTTCTCCAATAATTTCACACACTTTTTCTTCTAGAACTCCACACACTTCTTCTTCAATTACATACACCTTTTCTCCAACACTGCTTCTCCAGCAATCTCTCACACTTTTTGTTTAATTTCACACACTCCTTTTCCAACACTTCTTCTCCAGCAAATTCACACGCACTCGTTTGCACCAGTCAAGTCTGCACCTCATCTGCGCCGCCGCGATTCCTCCATTCCATGGGAACATGTGCAGGTTGGCATCGTCGTCCTGTGGATTGACGAGAGAGAATGGGTGGAATTGTGAGCAGGGCTGATTTTATTACCAATTCATCCAGCCAGTCCTAAGAAGTTCAAGACGTGTTTTACAAATCAAGGAATTACATGCGACAACTTGTTGACGAGACCCTGAAGTCAATAAGGCTTGCAATCCATGCACAAAGCACACGCCTCACAGGTCCGTGAGTGAGAAACAGGTCCTTGGCTAAATTTAGACTCGATTGCATCAGCAACGCAGTAAAACATGTGATTGCAAAGGGGCAAAGCCAAGCTTGGCTATGTAAGTATACGGGTACAAACAGAAAACAGGACTACACAAATGAGGAACAGTGCCAAATCTGTGGAACAATTGGAACAGAGAAATGACGCCAAAAAATCGCTCTTACACTAGCCAAAGAAATGATTTAGATAACTGAAGTACCGGGCACTTCCTCCGCAGAAAAATGGGGGGAAACCATTGGCATCAGGAGGGCCCTTAGAGCACACCTGTGGATGGTCCTCCAGATACGCTCGAGCTTCAATGTGCTGAGGGCTTCCTGTGCATCAATTGCAATGAGGGAGAGGGTTGGCGAGAACCACTGAAAACGTTGCATTCATTTTCAACTTGCAAATCCGAGAACCTGGTACCTGATGCACAGGAATGGCCAGCCCTCGTCAAGGTTTTTAACCTCCTTATTCTCGCGTGCTTATTTTGATTGTTGCAAACTTTGGGGTGGTCAAACATTTTGACCTGGAACTAAAAGGGTAGAGCAGAGTAAGCTCAAATAGTGCAAGCTGCCATCTGTGTTGTGCATGAGAAGTCACTCTTACACATAAACGAGAGGGGATTAAGCTTAGGGATTAGGGTTAAGATTAGGGTAGACGTGTAAAAGCCAACAGACTTTGCCTTCGATTGTAAGCAGTACACACACACACGCACACACACACACACACGCGCACGCACACACACACACCTAAGGACATGCACAACCCCCGTTAAGGACACACACACACACCTAAGGACATGCACAACCCCCGTTAAGGACACACACACACACATACAAACATACAACCCCCCCTAAGGACACACCCACCCACATGCACAAACACACACATACACACATACACGCACGCACGCACCTTCTGGCCAGCAAGGCTTGTGTTCTGTGCCAGTAGAAAGCTCCGTGGTGTCAAGGACTAGGAGCTTCCACCCGTGAGCTAGAGGGCGCGCATAGTAGCAGGCGGGCATCTTTAGGCTAGTCATCATGTAGCCTCGGTCCAGGCATACGTCGTGGTTCTATTGTAAAGGCAAGCAGAGGGAGAGACTGCTTATTACTAGACCATCGCAATGGGGCTGAATTCATCATGGCTGCACGGAGCAAATTAGGACTATTGTATATTGTAAGGAGGGCTCATTTTCTCTTCTCCTTTAAGAAACCTTAGAATTGTATCAACGCCCTTCCAAACAAAACTGCTACACGCACTCCAAGAGTGTGGTAGACTGGGCATTTGGCCTCCTCACAGATGGATGTAATAACCCTCAAGTCCTCCTTGTCGTCCGGAGCTGACTGAGGCTTGTGCCCCTCTATGATATCGCCCTAAGATGTGGGTGCGGGCGAACGTAAAAAGTTGGGCAAGCAACAGCGGTAGAACTACTTTGATTTGTTGCACTTGTTGCGTGTGTGCTCAGTATACATTGGCCTGGACATGAATAGTACGTACCACAGTCAGAATCGCAGTACATGCATGCATCCACAAGTGCCTACCACAGTCAGTATTGCAGTACAAGCATGCATTGCAGCTAAGGCCATGCTAAGTTTGCCAGGGCACTCTCGAAATCTTTGCACTCTCCCTTCACTGCATCCATGATCAAAATCACCGAACTGGATGTCTGCTATGACACCGAGCTTAGCCAATGCCATGCAGGACGATTGAAAAATACGTAATAATTATAGACGCATGCTTCGAAATGCAGAGAGAATTATTGTTGCGTCTGACTAAATTTATTGTTGCGTCTGACTGATACCTAGGCGCCTCCCACTCGTGCGTTGACCTTAGGGCTTGTTATCGAAGTCAGTTATAAAAGAAATTAAGTCGTGTAAGAGAATAAAAATACGGTAGTGCGCAGACCAGAAGGAGCTCCAAACTCTGCACGGTTACTTCTGGACCGGCGATTTCCCCCTGCATGCAATAAGATATGCCTGGACCACATGAGTTCTTTCCCGGTTTGTTTGGAACATGGTTAAGTACGAGGAATGCATGTTGGCTCTTGCAATGTTCAGCGGTCCTTGCAAGCTTGCTGGAACATACTACTATATTAGTAAACGTCAATCTACATACAACAATGCCCGGATAATTGACAATAGTTGTTATAAGTGCTAAAGGCATGATCAGGGTCTAAAAGATGGAGGAGCTGTAGAGAGGTTTGGAGCGAGGTCGGATGGTACTGTGCAAACTTGAGTAATAAAGGAAAAATTTCAGCTTCAGAATCTCCATGGGATGTTTTTACAACACCCTCAGTTCCAGGGTATCCATATCTCAGGCTCGGGCACAATTCAAAAGCTTTCATGGTGCTTGCCGTGAAGTAATATTGTTGCGAATTGCCGTCTGCCGTAAGCTACAAAAAAACTGGGTGCGTTAATTCTACCTTTTCTCTGTAGTACGTGCCTATAATTAGAATGCAGATAGCGTAAACACTACCAGCATGGACTAGGAAAGGATGTTGTTTTGTGTTGCACCACCCAATGGATGCAGAGAGACACAAGCAACATCCCACCTGGATAATAATAAAAATAAGTCAGGTCTATCTTGGTTGTTATATTTTTGGGCCAGCCACAGAAATGGAAGAATCAGCTGATCGCCGCAATGGAACAGCACAAATAATTCATATGCTTTCTTTTCAATGTTTAAAAATCTGCCTCCCAAGCCCAGTTGCACTCAATGACCCACCAATCGTGGGGCCATGAATTGCACCATACATGATTCCAGCTGCCCCAGCAAATCCGCCCAGAGATCAATTTAATTACAAAGACTGTGTCCCAAATGACCTTCTCCAGACATCCAAGGGCACGCAATATGTAGGTCAATAAAAGAAAACTAAAGGAACGCAGATAGCGTTTTTTGTAGGCGAGTCTGAAGCCTTTGCTGTGTCATAGCACATCACTGTCACATAGAAGTACAAGACTCATAATATCAACAAATTGCTTGAAAGCCGACTTACTAAATCACATGATTCATCACTGCCACCAATAATTGGGCGTGACAGCTGACCTTGGTTCACGCCTGCGGTACACTCGAGCCCAGCTCTGGCATGCCATCTGCACCACGCTTGCAAGCAGGTACACTCAAGGCAGCCACGCGCGAGTTCAACTGATGCACCAAGGGCAGCAGTAGTAGGCTCCACGGAAAAAAGAAAAAGAAAAAAACTACGCAGGCAGTGAAAACCACTCCCCAAAAGAAAAGAAAAGAAAAAGAAAATAAAAGAAAAGACTCCGCTGGTAGTGATGACTCAGCCAGCATGATTAAGAGAGGGGGTTACGTAGGTGCCCGCACCAGGCAACCCCCCACCGCACACATGAATGAAAAAATTAATGTGGGTCAGGGGGGTTGTGTGCCGTGGCACCCAAACCCAAACCTTGACTGTTGTTGCTTGTGTTATATTGCAGTGCATACCTTGTTTTAATGAGTGCAGATGCATGTCTGATGTAGTGCTCATTCAGTTTGTGTGTCAATTTTTTATCTATGGTAATCCAGATTAAGGTCTGCCAGAGATTTGTCTGTATAGTCTTTGTAAATAGTCCCCATAACTTCAACGAGGATCACGTGAAGCTAGACTTTCTTATATCCTTGTCTGTTTAGGTTGGCAACAAGCACGCTGTGCTATGCTTTTGCTTTTTTACCACTCCCTAAATTAATTAAGGAAAAGGAGCCACTTCGGTACCGAGTACCATAATGCTCCTCCACCGCGAAAAGGGAAGGAACAATCAATGGGGATCAAGAGGGTTGCAGGCTTGGCCTGAAACCGGCTCCTGATGAGAGTTAATAATAGCACTGGAAAGGGCACGTCTGGTATGGACAAGTTTAGCAGTGAAGTTCACAGAGTGCACATGGAGCTTGGAGCTTGGAGGCAATTTTCTTAACCTTTTTAGAACTAAGACCCAGTTCTTTGAAAGGCTTCAGAGTGTGAGTGTTGTAGATGGTGCCGCCCGCACCCAAAAGGATGATGTGGAGAGTAACGGAGGCTCCTTGGAGAATGTTGCGAAGGTATTTGTGCTGTTCCTTTGCGGCGTTCGGCTGGTTCTGAGGTCTGGTGTCCTCACAATACTTGATCTCGACAAGGTGGATGTCACGGGAGCAGTGATAGTGGAGTGGTTATTTGCTCCAAAAGTTCCATTACCACAGGTACTTGCACTTGCTTTAATCTCCTTGCGCGTAAGGGTCCTTGCCTTTGAGCCTGAGGTTTGTACTCTGTCACCATGCAACAATTGCAAAAGGCATGTCCCGAACGAGGTGCACGCCCTTTTTTAATTGCCAAGGTCATCGGGTTTGTTAGTTGAGGAAGTTTTTGTGGTAGACCTCAGGGAGAGACACTTGGAGTACTGGACACCTTATTCCTTATTCTGAAACTCATCCGAGAGAGCACAACAGCAAACACTCTACTTATCACCAATCATGGTGTGATCTTCCTACCAAAAGGGCTCTGGTCACTCATTCGCCTTACTACATCCTTCCCAAATACATGTTTCTCAACCTGCCTCGTGATATCATCCGCAGTACAGCTCGTTTCAGACTTCGTGCTCACACCTTACATTTTGAAACAGCGACATAGAGTCAAAGTAGTTCCCCAACCTGTGACCTGTGTGATGCTGATGATGTGCAAGATGAGCAGCATGTTCTTTTCCACTGCGCCAATTCCCACGTTATTTCTCTCCGCAGGATTTCACCTCTGTTTCCCCCAACAGGAGGTCTAATAGGCCTCCTTGGAGTCATTGAAGCCATTAAGGTTCCCATGTTTGGCAAGCATGACTTACAAAGGAAAGAAAGCAAAACTTATATCAATAAGAACAAGATGACATAACTGAAACTCATAGTCACTTAGGGGTGCGTGTTATCCAAAGCGTGTTGAACCAAGTCACTTAGCAGACCCATGTAATCCTTAAAATTATCTTTTAATCGAGAACCCACATACATCCATGCTGCCAAGTATTTAGGATGATTTTCAATTACAACGTAGTCCCATGCGAGCTTAACACATGGCTGATGGGTAAAGACAGCATGCAACCAACCCGGTGGGACATGCACAACATCATTTACTTTTTGCTCAACTCTCACCATACAGCCTGGATGCTTGGCCATATACCATTACATTTGATTGCAGAGAAGTAACCCTTCCCAGTATCTGTATCTTCGCTATTGACAGAACCCCTGATAAATAAGTAAGGAAGGGTGGTAGAGACAAAAGGGGAAATTAAGGAAAAGGAGCTGCACCATAAAACGCAACAACAGAAACCTTCTCCAACCAACGACCCAGTTAACATTTTTGCATCGCATTTGTTGTGATGCGTCTTCTTGCATCTGTAGAAAAATGAATGTTGACATACCGTAAAAAAAGCTGCGAAAAGTAATGAATTGAGTAGCAAAGTTGGAGAACTTAAAAAAACAACACCTCGCCTTTGGCAACAGGCATTGTGCTAACCATTTCACGATGATAAAGCGTGGAACTAAGTCCTATAACCTCGCTCAATTTTTTATTCATCGTTCAACCCTGGGGCGCATTAATAGAAGACTCTGGCTGGAAAGGGCTCATCAACAGCGGTAGGCTTATGAGAAGTTTTTGAATGCGAGCAGCGTTTGCTGACAGTTCCGGGTGACGTCCATTTCTTGCAATCGCGTTTATTGCAGGCAGGATTTGCGATGATGTTTTGGCACATCCCAGGACCTGTGGCGCATATACGAACTAATGATATATGTAAGGCAGCTTGACCAAAAGCACTGGGCTCCGTACAGCATGTGCATCATGGCCTGTGCAAAAAAGTTCATGGCCTGTGCAAAAAAGTTCATGGCCTGTGCAAACAGGTTCATGGCCTGTGCAAACAAGTTCATGGCCTGTGCAAACAAGTTCATGGCCTGTGCAAAAAAGTTCATGGCCTGTGCAAAAAAGTTCATGGCCTGTGCAAAAAGGTTGCACATCAAAGGCATGATATCCTAAAATATTGCGTGGAAGCGCAAGTTTGTCAAAAAAGGACTGGCAATACCTGTACGGCACATGCAATACGTGCAAACATGATTACTCAGAATTTCAGTGTAGGAATAGATGCATCTGATACCTGCGGCACAAGGGTCGATTTCACATAACTTATTTGCATCTAACCAGGGCTCCCACAAACAAAGTGAGACATGACAACGTGAATATGCTGGTTATGATGGTACAGGCAGCATCAAATAGACCAGATGTAGCCCTCATAGCTTATAGGGTGGTTGCAACACAAACATAACACGCGTAAATGTCCAGTGGTAGCCATCCATGCTGTGCACACCATAACGATCCTACTATAACGTGCAACTGAACAACCACATTCTTTTTGCCGAGGGTGTGTGTCTCACACCATAACACTCCGTTAAATTGCACTAACAGACAATCACTTTCGCTCAATCCATCACACCATCCACCTTTTGTGAGAACACTAGCTCCTGCAGAATTTGAAGTCCTAGTGCACACGGCTTCTCCTGCTCATCCTGCAAGTACATAATCAAGTAGGTATGTATGTGCGTGCGTGCGTGTGTGTGTGTGCGTGCATGTGTGTGTGCGTATGTGTGCATATGTGTGCGTGTGTGTGCGTGCGTGGGTGTGCGTGTGTGTTTGTGTGTGGGTGGGTGTCATCAACAGGCCCATACAAGCATTTCAACCGGCGTTCAGACAAAGCACATAAGCTTCGTCCTAAACATACATAGACAATAGACAACGCTATAAAGCATAGGTACTTGCTGGTATTAGTGGTATCAATGCTAGAGGGGAAGAAGGATACAGTGCTCACCAAAGAAGTATGTAATCGGAATACCTAGTTTATTTAAAGTACTTTGGCTTTCTTTCTGGTGATGCTGCGAGGCAGAACGAATTTGAACAAACCATCATGACAACCACTTTTCCCTAATCAAAGTACAAGGGACAATTTAGCTCATCATGGCAGCTTTATTATTGTGCACTCACACCACAAGGCTTATTAGTAAGTCATACACTCACACCACAAGCCGTATTATTTAACTCATAAACTTACACCACAAGCCTTATCAGTAAGTCATACACTCACACCACAAGCCTTATTAGTAAGTCATACACTCACACCACAAGCCTTACCAGTAAGTCATACACTCACACCACAAGCCTTGTCAGTAAGTCATACACTCACACCACAAGCCTTATCAGTAAGTCATACACTCACACCACAAGCCTTATAAGTAAGTCATACACTCACACCACAAGCCTTATTAGTAAGTCATACACTCACACCACAAGCCTTATCAGTAAGTCATACACTCACACCACAAGCCGTATTAGCTTATTAGTAAGTCATGCACTCACACCACAAGCCGTTCCTGCCCCTTACCTGCAAGCATGTCACCACAACGCGGAGCACAGCGCCCAGACTGCTTCCATTAACGATACGCTTGGGATTGCCCACTGCTAGAAGCTGAAGGAGTTGTAAGGCCCCTGTTGTGTGTGTGTATGTGTGTATTGTGCAGTGTGTGTGTGTGTGAGTGTGTGTGTGTTTGTGTGTGTGTGTGTATGTGTGTGTGTGTGTGTGCGTGCGTGTGTGTGTGCGTTTGTGTGTGTATGTTTGTGTGCGCGTGCAAAGCGTATGTGTGGGTGCACATGGTTTACCAAGCCTCATCTTGAAATGACGTGCAAATACAATGATGCGCAGCAATTGTACTTGTCAGTGGTCCATAGAAACAAGGGAGCATAATGAATGCACACTGCCCCTCTGGGTCGCGTTTCTAATTTGTAGGACTAATCTGCTGCTGTGGCTTTGCCTAATTATTCTTGGTGCCCTGGCTAGCCTTTAGCACCAGGAAGCTTGTTTGCAAGTTTGTGCACTTGCGCTGGTGCAGGGGGACGCCCAATCTAGCGGAGGATCCATGGTGTGTCGAACATCTGCTGGACGCTAGTGTTAGAGCAGCATCGTCTTTGTTACAGGTTGAGTGTTTGAGAGAGGGGAAGGAAAAGTGCCGGCAGCACGAGAAGGTGTGCTGCTAAAGATTTCAAACCAGACACGCCCTTTGCTCATCATTAGCATCTCTTCACTAGGAGCGGGTTTCAGGCTCAGCCTGTTAATTGACTTTTTAGGAGATCCTAATGCAGTTGGTTTTCCCGGTACTAAGCAACTAAGTGGCTCCTATCACTTGTCGATGCGGAGAGTGGTGCTCAAGAGCACCGTGTGCAGACGTAAGTGCACCAGACAGTAAAGCGCATCTGAAAAACTGAATGTTTGATCTGACAAAAAATTTGCGTGCATCAACAACAGCGAGGCGCTCTCTGTCTTCATCAAGGCCAAAGGCAGGCCGATAGGGCAGGTGGACGCTCAAAATTTCTACTGCTGGTGCACCACCATGGGGTCATTGGCAAGATGCACCACCATAATTAACACCGCAACCAAAGGAGGATCCACACAAATATATAAATATAAGCAGGGGAAAGCCCCATCAAAAAGCTTGTCAAAATTTCAAAAGGACGTGACGGCTTGTCAGCCATGCACCTGGCCAGCTAATGCTTTGGTTTAAAGTAGGCCATCCTTGTAACCCCTTAACCCTTTGGTTTAAGAACATCGGGTGAAATTCTTTTGCCTGCATGAGCCTGTAAGGCTCTATCCACGCAACGAACTCAGCGATGAATTTACCTCCTCACTTCTGCGCAGCCAAAACTAGACACAGCAAAAGCTCCGAGGTGTCAGCAACACACTGCTAACTTCAGGCCTGCTTGAGCTTCTATTTATTGGAGCAGCCCTACCTAGACGTAGTGCAGGCTCGAAGGTGTCAGCAGCACCTATTAGCTGCCCCACAAGCAGAGCCACTAAACTGTGTGCAGCCATGTGCTCTTGTGCCTGAGTGTGCGTGTGCGTGTGCGTGTGTGTGTGCGTGTGTGTGTGTGTGTGTTTGTGTGTGTGTGTGTGTGTGTGTGTTTGTGTGTGTGTGTGTGTGTGTGTGTGTGCTTCATGCAATGATCATATAGCAATGACAATTCCACAGCAATGTCATCTGCAAATTTTCTTTATTGTGGGGAGCCTTTTTTTTGGAGTGAGAATGCCTCTTGGCGTTAGCATGGACAGAGATTGATTGTGGCATGAGGAAATCTCCAAGCAAAGCATGTTTAGCATACCACGTGTCCAGCCATTTCCTCACACACAAGCACAGCTCGGTAAAAAAACGCAACTCACGTGCGGAGATGCAGAGGCCAGAAAGATCAGACAGTGCATGGCAATAGCCGAGGAGGGCACGCACTGCCCCACGACGGTTGCCAATACTGCAATGAGGTGGCGTTTCGGCTTAAATGCTGCAGCGGCGTGAAGTACGGCGTATGCCAGCTCCTGTGTGTCCTGGTAGGATTTTACAGAGAGGAACAATCCATTCAGTTGATGGATGCCCTCCAGGCTTTCCAAACAAATGGGAGGAGAGGAGCATATGCCATGCACAAGTGTCTCCACTGGATTGATTTTCCTAGCTAGCAACCTTGCAAGCATCATTTAGTGCTACATTTTGTATTAAATTTGTTAATGCAAAGCAATCTTAGTAAACTCGTAACACTTTGTGTTCTTTTGAGTATCGGAATTGGATTTGTCCTCTTACTACTGTGTTTCTGAACCAGTTCCGAATTGTTTCGATGTGGGACTTATGGGTTCGGAACGGAAAAAGTGTGCCCGAACCGATTTAAAATTGTTCCGAATTGAGTCAACTTAACTGTTCGGAACAAATCCCAATCCTGTCACAAAAACATAACTACTGAATTGTTCCGAATAAAATCACCTTCCCAACCCGATCTCCTCCCCTCAATGACCTCCATACCCATGTTTCCACCCGAAACTTGTTTTTTGCAACTCGGAACAAATAAGCAAACAGCAAACAACCAACTCAGAACCCAAAAGTTCAGAAACACACCGAAAAATAATCCTCAACAATTTCCTCAAGGATTATTCCAACGTGCATGTATTATAAGTCTTATCGTTGCCATCAGCCAGAGTCTCGGGCTGCAGGCCATCGTTGTAACTCCCTTGTAACCCCCTTGTCTTATCGTTGGCTACTATCTTTTTTATGCTTCTAATATTTCCAATATTAAGTGGGTTTCGCTTTTTAACACTTCGTCATGTGCTTGTCAGTTCGGCATCCTATTATTTAGTTGATAGTTGTTTGAATATCCTTATAGGTTGAGCAGCAATGCCAGGCTGGAAACCTTTGTGATCCAAACTAAACTAGACTACCTAGCAATTTGAGTTTATAACCTTGCTTTAAACTCAAGCTAGCAGTCGCACGTTTTTTGACTGATGGCTTTATATGTAAACTCTGTAATCTATAAAGACAAAGACAAGACAAACTCAAAAATTATGTCCAGACCCATCAGCCCAACAGGTGGTTGCCAGTCCTTGTACTTTGTGAACCTAATTTAATCTTGCAAGTAGTGCTATGCCATCTATTTTGCTCAGCGTGATCAAGCATATGTATGAGAATGATGAGTACATTTTGATGGATGGTGAGAAGAGGGCTCGGGTGCATCCCACGAATGGTGTCAAACAGGGGTGCCCTCTGTCCCCCCTTCTTTTCTCTTTGTACATCAATGACATGGGCAGAGAGGTCAGTGATGAGGGCATTGAGGGTGCCGTGACTGGTGATCGAGTGAATTGTGTGTCCCACATGCTGTATGCTGATGACCTTGGATTAACTACTAATGACCCTAGCCTGGTGAAATGCAGACGATGCTGAACAAGCTTTGTAAGTACGCTGAGAAGAAATGATTGACTGTGAACACGGCCAAGTCGGAGGTGGTTCATTTTAATAGTAAGTCTGTCTCTCTTTTGCAGAATCCGTTCACGTACGATGGTGTGGTGCTTCCAGAGAAGGACAGGTTCAAATATTTGGGCATGCTGCTTGATAGAAGGATGAATTTGAAGATAGCTGAGGAACATGCGGTGCGGCCTTACATGGCTGCACAGAGCAGGATTTCTGAGATTGCCAAGAGTCACGATTTAAAAAGCAGGCCTCATGCTATGCTCTGGTTGTCCAAGGTGTATGGTATTCCTGCTGGGATGTATGCGAGTCAGGTGTGGGGCACAGTGTATCTGAGTGAAGGCAGTGA